>Ga0315277_10000597_pt1 | contig 56751 bp, 52 predicted proteins | sample YL17G05_15_MG_FD_203695 | JGI IMG/M metagenome (GOLD analysis project Ga0315277, IMG submission 203695) | Sediment microbial communities from Yellowstone Lake, YNP, Wyoming, USA - YL17G05_15 | ecosystem: Environmental > Aquatic > Freshwater > Lake > Sediment | place: USA: Wyoming | collected... | reverse complement strand
GCGCCGATCGCTCGCGCAAGGAAACGCTCGTCGAGTATGGCTTTCGTCTGCCGTCGGCGCTCGACAATCGGCCGCTCAAGTTCGAAGAGTTTCTCGACCGCATCCACCAAACGATCTATGTCTCCGCGACGCCCGCCGATTGGGAATTCGAACGCAGCGGCGGCGTTGTGTGCGAGCAAGTCATCCGCCCGACGGGCTTGATTGATCCGGCCATCGAGGTGCGTCCGGCGAGCGGCCAGGTGGACGATTTGCTCGGCGAAATTCGCCGCAGCGTCGAGCGAGGCCAGCGCGTTCTCGTCACCACGCTGACCAAGCGCATGGCCGAAGACCTGACCGAGTATTACGCCGACCTCGGCGTCCAGGTGAAGTATCTCCACTCGGATATTGATACGATCCAGCGCACTGAGATCATCCGCGATCTGCGACGCGGGGAGTTCGATGTTCTGATCGGCATCAACTTGCTTCGCGAGGGATTGGATTTGCCCGAGGTCGCGCTGGTTGCCATTCTGGACGCCGACAAACAAGGATTTTTACGCTCGACCGTTTCGCTCATCCAAACGTGTGGCCGCGCGGCGCGCAACATCGAAGGTCATGTCATCATGTATGCCGATGTTGTGACCGACTCGATGCGGCAGGCGATTGACGAGACCAACCGCCGGCGCGCGTTGCAGACCGAGTTCAATCGCGAGAACGGCATCACGCCTGAGACGATCAAGAAGGCGATCGTCAACATTCTCGATACGGTCTATGAGGCCGACTATCCGACGGTGTCGCTCGTTGCCGAACCCGAAGAGAAGTATCTGGGCGATCCGAAGGTGCTGGCCAAGGAGATCGAAAAACTACGCAAACAGATGCTCACCGCCGCCGCGCGCCTCGATTTCGAGAAAGCGGCGGAACTGCGCGACCACCTCTTCGCCCTCGAAAAGAAAGTCACCACCCTGCCGCTGGGGTGAGGCGGCAACTTTCGTTCGCAGTTCTGCGTTGTATTTCCCTTGCGACCGCCTCACGCCGAAACGATGGTAAACAGAAAGGAGGACGGACAATGGAAGCGAAGGGTTTCACAGCCATCGTGATGAAGGAAACCGGCGGATACTCGGCCTTGTGTCCGGAGTTGGACGTGGCCAGCCAGGGCGACACGATCGAGGCGGCTGCGGCAAATCTGCGCGAGGCCGTGGAGCTGTTTCTCGAATACGCCGATCCGTCGGAGATCGAGGAGCGCTTGCACGGCGAGGTGTTTGTCACTCGCTTCGAGGCGGCTTCACATGGGTAAACGGAGAATCCTCTCCGGGCGAGAAGTGTGCCGAATCCTTAAACGACACGGGTTTGTCGAGGTGCGGTAAAGGGGAAGTCACATCGTCATGCAACGGCGCACAACGACGGGCACGGTCACAGTGGTTGTCCCGGCTTGCAGAGAGATTTTCCCCGGAACGCTTTCTTCCATCATCCGCCAGAGGGGTGTGCTGCGAAGCGAGTTTGAAACGTGAACGGCCGCCGCGGCGGAATATCGAAAAGACCGCCGAACTTCGTCACCGCCTCTTCGGCCTCGAAAAGAAGGTCACCACATTGCCGACAGGGTGAAACCACATGAACTATAGCAATCAGCTGAGACTTCTTCGGGAAAAGATCTTTCGAGATTATCCGGAATTCGACGGAAGCATCCTCCTGGAAGTTGAGTACATGAATCCGATCCTGCAGCGGCTCGAACAGACGCCCCTTGCCCCAATCATTCAGAGAGTACTCAAGTCAAACAACGAGGACGAATTGTGGCAGAACCTCTTTGAAGCAGGAGTCGGAACTGTTTTGATCGACCGATTTGGCGAACAGTATGTTGAATACGAGCCACAGCCAACAGAAGTCCAACAGGCAACTCCGAGACGATCTCCGGATTTTCGAGTCCAGATTGGCGAATCCATAGTTGATTTGGAAGTAAAATATGTGAGCGACATCAAGAATCGAAAGGCGGTGTACCTGCTTCGTCGCAGGATCACGAACAAAGAGTTTTCAGACGACCTCCCGCCATACGATTTGATTCTCAATTATGAGCCCGGTTTTGAACCGCGGCATGTTGATGGTTTTCTAAAACACGTTGCCGAAAGGGTGAAGAATCTGGACGTTACTCGTGTGTGCAAGTCTGGTGGACACTACGCTCCGACAGAAACGATGGAACGCGTGGTCACATATAGGCTTACCCGTTCGAGGGATCGAACATCAGGTATTGCTCTTTGTTGTTGGGCGGAAAGTCCCGTCGCATTGGAGGCAGTGCGAATGAAGTTGAAAGACAAGATGGATGAAGCACACAGCCAGTTCATGAAAGAGCCCTCTGACAAGCAGTTCAATCTCGTGTTGATCAATATGGGAATGCTTTTCGGCGTAAACCAGCGCATTATGTGCGACGCTCTCTACGATGATGCCGCTGGCCTATTCGCCAGAGAAGGGTATCAAAAGATTTCAGGGCTGATTTGGGCGGAGCACTTCCCCAAACTGTTGGGAATGGATCTTCCATCTTACCTATATCCAAATCCGGTCAGCATCGCGAATGGCAACCTGCAGCATCTTCCCTTGTTGTTCCGAGGAACTCCGCTTTACGTTTTGCGCGGATGGGATTCCAAATTGCTGCCACCTGATTCCGAGTATCCTCGCATGGCATGCAATGAACGGTACCCTGATTCGTCCAAGGGCATGGCTTGACTGCCAGCAGCAGATTAATCGCAATACATCGGAATCTTGATAGTCAGGAATCTGTCGCGCCTCGAAGGCATGGTGGAAATCCATGGAAAGATTCTTGGGAAACGCACCTTTCAGGACGAACTCAGTGTCAAAAAGTCCAATCACGCCGGTATGTTTCGTGGGGATTTCGCCTGTGGTCTGAAGCAAAGCGAGGGCGGCATAGAACATCGCATAATAGGCGCGATTGATGACGCTTTGCGGCGTACGGCCTCCAGAGCGAAGGAAGCAGGCATCCCCCAAAGTTGCCCGCGCCCATTCGAGAGGCAGCTTCACCAGTTCGCTGACCTGTTCGGGCTTCATACCAGAACCCCTTCGCGTTCAACAGCGATCGCCAGCAGAGAAGAACTCAGTGGGCCGTCTTCCCATTCGCTGCGGGAAACGGTAACCGGAACCACAACGATTCCTTGCTCGAAACCCGCTTCCCAGGCGCATTCGCTCACAGAGTCTCGCTCTGCCGAGTCGGCGGGTCCGCTAAGGATCACGAGCACGTCCACATCCGATTCGGGGTTGGCGTCGCCTCGAGCGCGCGAACCGAACAGGACCATCTTGTGCAGCGGAAGCCGCTGTTGCACCAGTTCCTTGAACCGGTCGAGAGTGGCTTTTTCAGTGGCGTTCATGGTGTTCTACTTTTTCTGTATTCCTCATAATCCTGCCGAAATCTCCACGGTTTGTTCCTGGTTTTCGTCAATAGCCTTATGTTGTCCCCTGCCAAAGATAGCTCTTTCACATTGGAAGCATCAAAACAGATAGAGAATCCGACGCGGGCCGGTGCGCGAGTCGAGGCGGTGGAGGCCGGCGCGGAGGGCGGACTGAACGGCGGCATTGTATTCGGCGGCGGTGGTGGGGCGACTGATTGGCGGGTGGTCGTAGGCAAAGCCGGTGGAGCGATAATCTATGCCGTCTTATTGTGCCGGCACGAGTTCGACCGAGCCGAATTGTTCGAAATGTTGATCGAAAGCGAAAGCCCGGCGGATGCCGAGCTTCTCGATCACGACCTTGCTGGTCGCGTCAGTGAAACTCCACGCCTTGTCGCGAAAGTCGCGGAAGACGTGCCATGCGTCGAGGATTTCATCGGGCGTCAAGAAATGAACTTCGGCGGCTTCGCCGCTAAAGAAGGCATCCCCAACCGAAATCGCCACGTCATTCAACCGCCTGCTCCGCAAGAGAGTCAGGGTCTCGCCTACAACATAATCGGTTGTAAAAAGCGGCTGGGATGCCGTCGCCATCCATTCAACGGCCTTGCCGTGGTTGGGGTCATTGGGCACCGCAAAAGCATACCAGGCGCTGGTGTCCACAAAGATCATGTCTTCTTCTCCCAGCCGTAGAGAACCTTGTCATGATCCTCGCCGGAGAAATGGTCGTCGGGCGGCAGGTCGGCTGAAGCGCTGATTCGCTTGAAGAGTTCGACAAGGTCTTTGCCGGTCTTGGGCGACGACCGGGCGGCGTTGGGGTTTGAAGCGTACTTCTCGTTCTCGGAATCCAGCACGACGAATATCGCCTCGACCTTTGAGTGGGGCGGAAGTTGCGGCAGTCCCGAGAGGTGGCCGTTTTCATCTGTTTCCAGGATTACTCGCTCGGCGTGCATATCCTTCACTCCTTGCGTTCATTGATCCTATGCTTACAACCACCAGCCGGTTCTTAGCAAGCAAAGAAAGGCAAGCGAGCTTCTGAATTTCAAATGTGAATCAAAACAGACGAAGAATCCGACGCGGGCCGGTGCGCGAGTCGAGACGGTGGAGGCCGGCGCGGAGGGCAGAATCAACAGCGGCGTTGTATTCGGCGGTGGTGATCGGGCGGTTGATGGCGGGATGATCTTCGGCGAGGCCGCAGGGGCGATATTGGGCCATGACGTTGACGTAGGTGTCGCGCGAAATCTCGTTGGCCAGGAAACGCATCGCCTCGTCGGTTCCGGCCAGTTCACCCGGCATGACCAAGTGGCGAATCAAGAGGCCGCGCACGGCGATCCCGTCGCGATCAAGCACCAAGTCCCCGACCTGGCGGTGCATTTCGCGGATTGCCGCCCGCGCCATGTCGGGATAGTCTTCGGCGGTGAGATAGGTGCGCGCGACCTCGCGGTCCATGCACTTCAAATCAGGCATATAGATGTCCACAACGCCGTCGAGCAGCCGCAGCGTTTCGAGCGCATCATAACCGCCGGTGTTATAGACGAGCGGCACGCGCAAGCCGCCCTCGATGGCCAGTTCGAGCGCCGCGAGAATTTGCGGTACGACATGGCTGGGTGTGACGAAGTTGATGTTGTGGCAACCGGCGCGTTGAAGGCCGAGCATCATCGAGCCGAGCTTTCCCGGCTCGACTTCATGGCCTTCCATCAAGTGGCTGATTTCGAAGTTCTGACAGAAGACGCAACGGATATTGCATGAGGCGAAGAAAATGGTTCCCGAACCGTGGCGGCCGACCAGCGGGTCCTCTTCGCCGAAGTGGGGAGCGAAGCTGCTGACCATCGCACGCGCACCCGTCTGACAAAACCCTTTTTCCTCGCTCAGCCGGTCCACCTCGCAATTGCGCGGACACAAGCGACATTGCCGCAGCCGCTCGCGGGCCTCTTCCACGCGCCGCCGCAGTTCCCCGGATCGTGCGAGAGCGATGTAAACCGGTTCGGCCATTTCTATGCGCGTCCGTTCAGAGTCCACATTTCAGGTTGGCTTTTAGAGATTCCAAAATAACGAGCGAAACGCAGAGGTCGCGGAGAGCGCCGAGAAAGACAGCCCCATATGGAGTCGGTTTCCAAACGCTCTCTGCGGCCTTTGCGCTCTCTGCGTCTCATTCATATAGAACCTTTTAAGAACTCCTGACTCTGAATCGGAATGCTGAATTCAAAAGGCAACCGGGAGGTTGAACTCCGAGCATTAAGTGTGCGCCGGTTCGTCTGGCGGCGGGCTGGGTTCGCCCGAGATTGGCGACAGTTGCGCCGGACGCGACGTTGCGAATCGCAGCGATACAATTCGCTGGCCTTTGACCGATTCGACAACAAAGCGATCTTCGCCGAGTGCGATTGTTTCGCTGCGTTCGGGCAAGTGGCCGCACCTCTCGAACACCAGACCGCCGACCGTCGTAGCCTCGCTTTCGAGCGATTCGATGCCGAACACCCGCTGAAACAGATCGAGCGGGCAGAGCGCGTCAATGCGATACTGGCCCGGGCGGATCACGACGATGGGAGGCGACTCGCGGTCGAACTCGTCTTGGATCTCGCCGACCAATTCTTCGAGCACGTCTTCGAGTGTAACCATGCCCACGTTTGCGCCATATTCGTCCACCAGAATGGCCATGTGAACGCGCCGCTGCTGAAAAGTCCGCAAGAGGCGATCGAGCGGCACCGTTTCGGGAAAAAAGAGGATGTCGCGGCGGACTTCATGAAAGTCCTGCGCGAGCTGGCCCGACTCGCGCGCCTCAAACAAATCCTTGATGTGGACCATCCCAAGGACGTGATCCAGGTCCCCGTCGCACAGGGGGAATCGCGTGTGGCCCGACTCGCGGGCGATCCACAGATTCTCGCGGAGCGAATTCTGCGTCGAGAGGAAGATGATCGAGGCGCGCGGGCTCATGACCTGGCGCGCCGTTTTCTGGGTCATGTTCAGGACGTTTTCCATCAACCGCTGTTCGTCGGCCGTGAGGTGGCCGCCGCGGCGCGACCGGGCCAGGATCATGCGCAATTCCTCTTCGCTGTGGGCCATTTCCGATTCGGTGGCCGGTGCGACACCCAGCGCCCGAACAACAAGATTGGCCAGAGTGTTGAGCAGCCAAACGATCGGATAGAAGAGCAAGTAGAACGCTTGGATCGGTGCGGCCACCCACAACGTCGTTCTTTCGGCGCGTCGGATCGCCAGCGCCTTGGGTGCCTGTTCGCCGACGATGATGTGAACTGCCGAGATCAGGACATAGGCGGAAAAAAAGGCGATGCTGTGCACAACCGGTTCCGCAATCCATGCGATTCCCAGCCAGTGCACCAGCGGCAAGAAGATGATTTCGGTCACCCACTTTTCGCCCGCCCATCCCAGGCCGATCGTCACCAGAGTGATTCCCAACTGACAGGCCGAAAGAATCGCGTTGAGATTGGCCGTCACCTTTTCGGCCAGCCGCGCGCGCCAACTGCCTTTGCGGGCGAGCAATCGAATGCGCGTGGACCGCACCTTGACAATGGCAAACTCGCAGGCCACGAAGAAGCCATTGAGCAGAACCAACAGCAGAACGAAACCGATCTTCAGCAGATTCATCGTGATTCCCACGTGTTCGCCGACCGCACAGATCGAGAGTCCTTGTCATTGCTGCCACACGCCATCGTCCGGCTTTGTCAGCAGGGATTGTCAGAACAAGTGGTCATAGATCTGGACGATGGTTTTGGTTGTTTTCTCCCAGCGGAAGCGTTTGAGATTGTGCCGGCCTTTTTCGATCAGCGTGCGCCGCAGCGACTCATCCGTAAGAATTCGCATGAGACCTTCGGCGATTGCTCGCGGATCGTCGGGATCCGCAAAAAGAGCCGAGTCGCCCCCCACCTCGGGCAATGCCGCGTGATTGGCTGCCAGAACCGGGATCGAGCAGGCCTGCGCTTCGAGCAGCGGCAACCCGAACCCTTCGAACTTGGTCACCAGATAGAGCGCTCGGCTGCCGTGATAGAACGCCTTTCTTTCTTCGTCGTTAATGTTGCGGTGAATTTGCACATGTTCGCTAATCTTGAGCGTTCGAATTAACTTGCGACACTCGGCAAAGAAGCGGTCGGGCGCAACCACGAGCACGAGCGATACATCGCTGATCGCCGGATAATCGCGCAGCGCTTGTGCATAGGCGCGAAGCATAGTCGGCAAGTTCTTGTTGGGACGCGTGCTTCCGATATAGAGCAAATAGCGCTCCGGCAATCCATAATGCTTGCGTGTTTGGGCGAGCAAGTCGGGAGAGCATTGTGTGAAGCGGTCTGCATCAATTCCTTCGTGGACAACAATCACGCGGTCGGCGTGGCGTGGGAACACGTGCGCAATGTCCTTTCGCGTCGCTTCGGAAACGGACACAAGATAGCGCGCGCGGCGAATGGTCATTGGATAGGTCCACCAATAGAACAGGTCGTATGCCTTGCGGATCAACCACGGTCGGTGACCCGTGAATTCCGGCACCAAGAGAGCCTGGAGATCGTGGACTGTGACCAGCAACGGCCCGCGATAGAACAGCGGCGTCAGCGGGAAAAGCGAATGAAGCAGATTGGGTTTCTCGTGTCGGACGACGGCACCGAACTGAAACAACGTGGCGAATGAGACGGGCTGCGCATTGAACGACTTGACTGTGAAGTTCTCGCCCAGCGGCAATTCGCGTTTGTAGTTGGGATGAACGTAAACGACGTATTCGTTGTGGGTATCCTCGGCCGCCAGGTGGGTCAGGAAATCTTCACTGTATTGGGCAATGCCCGAGTATTCGCCGTTCAGATATCGCGCATCCGCCACAATACGCATGATTGTGTCTCCGTCGCTGCGGTCAGCAATCAGCCGTCAGCGTTCAGGCATCAGCACTCAGCAATCGGAAGTCTGGAATAGGATCTCGCCATCTGCAATCCGAAATCCGCAATCCCCAATCCGCAATCACTTCTTTAGTCCTATATGGCGCGCGAATTGGTCAACTGTGTTTTCCCACGACGCGCCGCGTGCCCGTTCAATTCCGCGCTGCCGAAGCGACTCCGCATCGGCGGTCAGCCAGTGACGCGCCAAGCGGACAAACTCGTCGCGGTCGCGCGCAATCACCACCTCGTTCGAGAAAAAGCGCACAACGTCGGGCACTGGCGTGGAAATCACCATTCGCCCCGCGGCTAAATACTCCAACGTTTTCACGGGATTGATCGCCTGCGTCGCCTCGATCATCGCAAACGGCAGAAGTGCCAGATCAAAATGGCGCACATAGGCGGGCAACTGTTCGTGCGGTCGCGGGCCAAGCAGGTACAAGTTGCCGACGCCGCGCGGCGCATCGAAACTGCCGTGGATTGGGCCGATCATGACGACCGACCCTTGGGCAAACTCGTGACAAAGATGTTCGAGCAATTGGCGATCGAGCCGATCGCTGACGGTTCCGATGTAGCCCAGGATCGGCCGCGGCAGCGACCGCAGATCGTCGGGCATGGGAGCGGTTGCGTTGTGGAAATGCTCGAAGCGAACGCCCGACGGGATGAAACGGATGTCGGGCCGTTGCGTCTGGTGCCGCTCCCAAAGCGCATGCGTGCCGCTCAGGACAACATCGGCTTTTTCGAGCCAGCGTGCTTCCATCTTGCGCGCATGGCGCGGCGCCCATCCGAATGCCGGGAAATCGTCAATGAAGTCATAGATCCGTCGCGCCCAATCGAGCCGATCGAGTAGGTCGGCCGAGAAGGGGCTGTTGCTCAGGAAAACAATTTCACTTTCGGGCGGCAAGACCGCGCACGCTTCTCCCCAGATCAGCCGGTGATTCAGGGCGAAAACCCAAGCCGACTTGTATTCGCCGGGCAAAAGCAGCGGTTGCACAACCCGAACGCCGTGGCCGGAATCCACCCGAATTTCCTTCTGCCAATTGGGCACGCTGTCATAGAGGCGATGGATTTGCAGTGGGCTCAGGAAGATGACCGGAAGATACTCCGCCAGGCCGAGCGCGATTTCCTGGGGCCGTTGCCACACCTCTTGCCAGACCACCTGCGAGTAGATGAACAGCACACGTGAACGATTGCTTGCGCAGTCACGAGATGATCGAGCGCGTTCTCGCCGACGCCGAAATCGTCGGATCGCCAACGGTGCCCAGACGAACGACCGAGCAAACAGTCCCAATGACCGTGCCAGAAAGGCTGTCTTGGGGATGTTGCGCACGGGGATCATGGGCGATTTGCCCGGTCTTTCGCTTGGCCCGAGGAATGATTGAGGGCCCTTGACAGGAAACGTGCCACACTTGTTCAAATGATATAGTTCCGGCGGCGCGCCAGCTCTTCCTTCTTTTGAAAAAAGATCGAAGTCCACTCGGCGCTGCCGCGCGGAATCTTGCGCTTCATGGATTCGATCATCCGTTCCACTTCGGCGTTAATCTCGTCCTCGATCTTCAGATCGTTTGTAATGACCCGCGCAATCGCCGTCACCAGGCTCGTGCGCATCCCATCGAACTGGATCATCTTCTCGTGGGTGAGGTGATCGGCCATCTGGCCGGCGATGTATTGGATGCGATCATCACTGAGTCGCATGGGGCATCTCTCAGAGGACAATTTTGCGCTGGCGCACCAACTGGTCGCGAATTTTGCGGCGCATGAGCTGAACGTCAATATTCTTGCCGATGATCTTGCCGCGATGGGCTTCCATGATGCGATCCACTTCCCGCATCAGTTCGTCCTCGCGCTGGAGATCGGCAAGCAAGATTCGCCGGATCGCATGTTCGATCTGGTCGGCCCCCGCGAGGAACTTGACCCGCGCATCGTTCCTCAACGCCGCCATAAGTTGACGGCAAAGATCTTCGACTTTTTCCGGTTTCAATCGCACCCTTGCCACACCGCATCGGTCGGATTCAATTCTCGCTCACCGTGCTGTCAAAAACACCAGTTAACCTAGGATTTCAGTGTCCTTGCGTCAAGAACCGATTTCCCAAACAGAAGGAACCGCGCGTTTTGCAGTTCATGTGGATTCGACTTCGCGTTCCAGGGTCGAACGACGGATTTGGCCTTTACTTTCCCGCCGACAATTGCGCAGAAGATCTTCAACGAGTTGTGCCGCAGGGTTCGCGATTGATCGAGTTGGGAAATCGTCATGAAAGAGCCTTTTCATCCCCGCGACGGACATCGGTTTTGCGCCTATCTTGCCGGCGCGATTGAATATGCTCCCGACGGCGGTATTGCCTGGCGCCGGCGGATCGAACCGGAACTCGACCGCCTTGGGCACTCCTATTACGATGCCACGCTCATCGAGGCCGACCTGCTCGATCCGCAGGAGAAATGCAGTTTCGCGCAGTGGAAACGCACCGACCTCAACCGCTTCCGTCGCGCCATGCGCAGGAGCATTGACCATGACCTGCGGCAATTGCTCGCTCGCGCCGATTATGTCATTGCCTTTTGGGATGAATGGACGCATTTGGGCGGCGGCACACAGGGCGAGATCACGCTCGCCTACCACAGTGAAATCCCCGTCTATCTTGTGACAGCGCTACCCCTCGAACAGGTCAGCGGATGGATTCTGGGTTGTTGCGAGGCGGTGTTCGCCGACTTTCCGTCGTTAATCGAGTTTCTCAAAAAAACCTGGCCGCCAACACGCAAGTAGATCTGGGCACGACAGGTTGCGACCCTACATTCTGGCGAGAACGGCTTGAATGCGGCGTTGGTGGAGTTGGCCAATTTCGGCCCGCAGCTCGCGCGCGCGCGCCAGGACCGACGCCAACTTACGCCGGCTCACTTGGGTATTCAAATACGGCATCGTCTCCAGGTTGATCCGGCAATATTCCAGCTCGAGCCGTCGCCAATCCATCTCGAGCGAGACGATGCCCTGCTGTAAAGCCATCTCCCAATAGTGCGTTCCCGGCAGGAGCTGTAAGGGAAAGAAACCAACGTCCGCGAGTTTGTACTTGTTTCGCTCAATGAACTTCAGCGTGTCCTTCATCTCGCCATAGGTTTCATCGGGAAAGCCGAAAACAAACGAGCAGTTGACGAAGATTCCATTGTCGTGAAGCAGGTCAATCGCGCGTTGGTTGATCTCGACCGTCACGCCCGCCTTGTTGATGGAGTGCAGCACGCGATCGTTGCCCGACTCGGCGCCGAAGTTCACCTGCTCGACACCCAGTTCCTTCATCACCCGCACGCGTTCGGGGGTCACCAGGTTGGCTCTGACGCTGAAACCCAAGATGATCCGCGCGCGCAATCCTCGCTCGAGGAACATTTCGGCGAATCGGCGAAATCGCTTGTCGTCGCCGATGAACAAGTCGTCCCAAAAATCAAACCAGCGAATGCCGAAGGTGGAATAGCGCCACTCGATTTCGCGGATCACGTATTCGGGCGAAAACGCGCGATAATTGCGCCAGAAGTTTGTGGTCGAACAGAAATAGCATTTGTAAGGGCAACCCCGCGACGAATACATCAAGACCCGACCGGTACCGCAAGTCCGCCAACATGTTCCCAGCATTTCGATGTCGGGGAAAGGAATCTCGTCGAGATTGACGATCTGGGCGCGCGGCGGCGTCTGAATCAGCCGGTTGCCATCGCGCAAGATTAATCCCTCAACCTTTCCGAGCTCCGCGATTTCGCCGCGACGCCAACGCACGAGGTCAACCAATGTTCGCTCGCCTTCGCCGACGACCCCGATGTCAAAGACCGACGGCATGGTTTGGGGCAGCAGGCTGACGTGAATGCCGCCGAGAACGAGCGGGGCTTTGGTTTGCCGCTTGACAGATTCCGCCAGCTCCGTCGCGAGGGGCAGGTTTTGCGATGCGCTCGAAATGCCCACCAGGTCGGGCTCAAAGCGCGCAGCTTCTTCGGCCGTCAGAAAGAAACGAACGTCAACGTCGGGCGCATAGGTGCGCAGATAGGAGGCCAGATAGCCCAGAGTCAGCGGCGGATGGAGTGTCTGGACCTGCGAGGTCTTGTCAAAGGCCAACAACAACGCAACTTTTGTCATCGCTACCTCTGTGGGGCGGAGGGACGTGTTCCATTTTGCCCGACCGGACCGCCATGCTTACCATCGGTCGGTCCCGTGGTTCTGTCAAGCCCGCTTGAAATGGGCGGCTCGACGAAACGGGCCGCAACAAGCCGGTCGGCGATGGCCTGCGCCATCAGCGCGTGGGCGGCCGCGTTTGGGTGAGCGTCCCACGGTGTCATATACTTCGCCGCGTAGTTCCTGGCATCCCCGAGAACCGTTCGCAACTCAACCGCCTCGATCCCGTTTTTGCGCGCCATTGCCATCAGCCGTTCGGTGGACTGCTCGCTCAAGCCGACCGGAAAAATGACGAGCAGAAACCGTGCGCCCGCCTTTTCAACTGCTGCGCGCAGTTCAACCAGTCGCTGTTCGAGCCAGCCCCAACGCTCGGCCAGCAAATCGGCAAAAAGGTCGCGATCACCGCTGAAGTACCGACCCTCGCGAAAACGATAGTAGCGCATGACCACGGCCGTCAGCAAGTGACTTCGGCCCACGAGCCGGCGCGGCAACGGGAAGAACCGAAACCGCTCCGTGATTGCCACCTTTCCCCCATAGCGCCTGCCTTGCCCTTCGAGCAAGATGCCGTTACTGTCCAAGATCAATGGGTCGTTGATGTCGTCATAGACGAACGTATAAATCACGATGTCGGGCTGATAACGCACACCTTTCTGTTCGAAGAGCGCCGTAACCTGTGTCAGATGGTAGGCCGGCACTCCCGCATTGATGACCTCGTAACGGTCGGTGCCCAACAGTTGCTGCAAGACCGCGGGAAAGTTCCTGTCCTGCTCGACCCATGCGCCAAACGTCACCGAGTCGCCGATTGTTAAAACCCGTTTGCGCGTTTTCTGGGGCGAAATTTCGGGTGAATGAAACCCATCGGAGTTGAGCCGGACATGGACATTGCCGCATGGTCCATCGAAACCCGGTTTCATCTCGAATTCACAACCGGGAATCGCACTCTTCGCAAACAAAGGCGAAAAAATCGGCGGACGAAAGATGTTGCGCATACCCCATTCGGCGATCCCAAAAGCCGCCAGTAATCCCAGCAACAGCGCTCCGGAGTTGAGCAGGACATTGCGATGGCGCTGCACCCAGATTGAGTTGCGGAAATCAACACTAATCGCGCCGACCACCAGCGCGACAGCGAAAAACAATGCCGCGCTTCGCGCCAAGGTTTCCGGATCTCCGAAGGGTCGCTTTTGGACCGGGACTACTGACACCATCCAGACAACAAGCCAACCGCCGGCGAGTATCAGGATTGCCCCGTCAAGATAACGGAGAAACCCAAACAGATCCCCTCCCCGCGCCGGTCCACTGCGCAAAAAAGCACCGGCGCTTCCCAACAAAAGCAAGCCGCTCAATCGCCAGATGTCCGCAAGTGTGAAACCGGCGAATGCAAGCAGGGAAGCGTCAATCTCGTTGATTGTATAATAGAGGAAAAACCCCACGCCCGCTGTAATCAGCGAGAGCAGGGCCATTGTCTTACCGATTGTGATGCCGATGGATCGTTGCTCGATCGGTGTTTCGGGTGTTTCCTTCATGCGATCACCGTCGCGGACCGACGAGCCATTCAAGTGCTGGCCTCACTCGAGGAACTCGATCAGCTTCTTGCGGCGCGAGGGGTGGCGCAGCTTGTGGAGCGCCTTGGTTTCGATGGGGCGGACGCGCTCGCGCGTGACATTAAAGATCGTGCGGAGCTCTTCGAATGTAGCCATCCCTTTCATTCCCCAAGCGCTTCGATGTCCGCAAGGTCCTTTTTTCTTCCGATGGCTCGCCTGTTGCGGAGGAATTGCTCGCGCCCGAGGTAGAACACAGGTATGCCGCCATAGGTTCCCGGTTCTTTGCCCGCAAAGGCTTCTTCAGCAGATACCCCTGTAATGGAGGTCAGAATGTCCACACGAACCGGTGGAACACCGAATTGCGCCACCCTGCCCTCCGTGGAGAAGTCTTCGATCTGAAGTCCTGCCGACGCAAAGCCGAATTCGGCGAGCGCCGCCAACACCCGCCGAGCGTTTTTCTCGTCAGGCCGAATCAAAACATCCATATCACCGGTATATCGCGGTGAACCGTGGTGAGCGAGGGCATAACCGCCGACGATCAGGTAGGCCACGTCATGAGCGTTGAATAACGCGAACAACTCTCTGAAGTCTTCCTGGATCTCCATGACGCTGCCTTCGGAGATGTTCGACGGCGGCAATGCGTTCTTCGGACGACTTGGAAAGCCAATAAGCCAAATCCTGTTCGGGGTTTTGTAAATCGGCAAGCCGTCCTTTTTTCACGGTCTTCTTGATCATGGTGCGCTTCCGCTGTCTAGTCGCTTTTGCCCTCTTTGAAACGGCCTGTCATGTTGTCAGCCAAACAAAATTTCTACGAGGCGGTCACGGTCAATTCGATGATGTTCGACAAGATCCCGCAAAACCGAATTCAATGTCCCGATTTTGAGCGGATCGTGTCTTGGAATGGTTATGTGATGCTCTCCACGCTGATCCGTCGAAAGCCGCATGTGGCTGCCCGTCTGGCGCGTTACTCGATATCCGAGAATCGCGAGGCGACGCGCAAGTTCCTCGCCGCTCACGTCTCTCGGGGTTTTCACAGGGCAATAACCTCATCCCGGACCATGTGCAATCGAATCGCTTTGGGAATGTCCTGGGAGTCGCCGAAATGACAGCGCACGGCGTCGCGCACCTGATTTTCGATCTCCGAAAGACTCTTCGCCTGGGTGAAGATTGCCTCGCCGAGGGCGCGCGCGACATAGCCGCCTTCGGGGTCTTCCTCTACCAGGAACACGATTTCTGTCATCGTCCCCCACTCCTCCTCAACTCTCTCACTCCAAAAACTCGATCAGCTTCTTGCGCCGCGAGGGGTGGCGCAGCTTGTTGAGCGCCTTGGTTTCGATCTGGCGAACGCGTTCGCGTGTGACGTTGAAAATCGTTCCCACCTCTTCGAGTGTGCGCGGGAACTCGCTGCCGCCGATGCCGAACCGCAGCTTCAGCACTTTCTCCTCGCGTTCGGTCAACGTCTTGAGGACCCTTTCCACCTGCTCTTGCATGAGTTTGAAGTGGGTCGCCGTCACCGGCGAAACGGCGTCCTGATCCTCGATGAAATCGCCGAAATGGCTGTCGCCGTCCTCGCCGATCGGCGTTTCGAGCGAGATCGGCTGCTGGGCGATTTTGAACACGCGCCGAATCTTCTCGATCGGCATCCCGGTCTTCTGCGCAAGTTCCTCGGGGGTGGGTTCGCGACCCAGCTCCTGAACCAAGTAACGCGACACGCGCGACAGCTTGTTGATCGTCTCGATCATATGGACCGGGATACGAATCGTGCGCGCCTGGTCGGCGATGGCGCGCGTCACGGCCTGGCGAATCCACCACGTTGCATAGGTCGAGAACTTGTAGCCGCGCTGGTATTCGAACTTGTCCACCGCGCGCATCAGGCCGATGTTGCCTTCCTGGATCAGATCGAGGAACTGAAGGCCGCGGTTCGTGTATTTCTTGGCGATGCTGACGACCAGTCGCAAGTTGGCCTCGACGACTTTCATCTTGGCCTCGTGGGCGTCCTTTTCGCCGCGCAGGATGCGCTGGGTGATGTCGTGCAATTCCTCGAACGTGTTTCCGGCCTCGCGCTCGAGGCGCTGGACGACGCGCCGCGCGTTGCGGATGCGCTTGTCCATCTTGATCAACTGATCGAGCGTGAAACCATATTTCCTCTCGATCTCCTTGGCCTGCGGGCTGTTCTTGCGGGTCCACTTGACAATCTTGCGCAGCTCCGTCTCGGGCAGCATCGTCCTGAGAATGTTCTCGCGGATTTCGCGATTGGCTTCCTCGATCTTGTCGTGGGTGTCTTTGACGCGCTCCGCAATCTCCTCGATGATCGAGAAGTTCAGATCGATCTTCTTGAGCAAATCCGCAATCGTCTGGCGCCGCTTCTCGATCTCTTTCTGGACTCGCTCCTTTTCCTCGGGTGGGAGCGTGGGATCTTCGAGGATATCGCGGTGCTCGACGATTTCCCGATACTGCACCAGGCATTTGTCTGTCGTTTCGAGGGTTTCGCGCATGGCGCGCGCCTGTTCCTCGAAATCGGTTTCGTCAATGTTGGCTCGCAGAACGTCGTTGAGGCTGACCTGTCCTTGTTCCAGCCGCGCGCGGATGCGGCGTAACTCTTCGGCCGTCACTGTTGCCCGTGCAATCGCGGCCGTGATCTCATGGCGGCCCTTCTCGATCTGCTTGGCCAACAGCACTTCTTCTTCGCGTGTCAGCAAGGGGACTTTGCCCATCTCCATCAGGTAGAGGCGGACGGGGTCGTCAATCTTGCTTGCCGCTTCGCCCCCGGCGCCGACGCCGGCCGACAGCCCTTCGGCCGCCCCTTCGAAATCCACCTCCATGTCTCTGTCGGGTTTCGGCGCCGCTTCCTTGGTGCTCTCGGCCACCATCTCCTTCTCGTCGAGGACGTCAATATCGAGCTCTTCCAGCTCGTCGAGGAGATCTTCCATATCGTCCGATGTGGCATCGTCGGGCAGATAGCGGTTGATCTCCTCGAAGGTGAGGTGGCCTTTTTCCTTCCCCAAATCAATAAGGTCTTCGAGGCTCGTTATCTTTGGCAGGTTTGTCTTACCCAAGTTTCCTCACCTCCGCCCGGTGAAGAGGCTTCTCTACATTATAGGACAGATCGTCGGGTTTTGTCTCATGCTATTTGAAAAAGATTGGATGTTTTGGCCCGCTGTTTGCTCAGACGGGCGAAAATCCTACGAACCTTGTTTTGTTGCTTTCAAGCTGATCTTCAAAGTATTTCATCGCGACGACCAATGCCTCGCCCTCCTTGGTATGGCATGTTGATATTTATTAACTTATCCAACCCTTTTGGCTGTGGTAGCAGGTGCTTGTCATAGACTGAACCCGTGTAGGTTGCCCGGATGGGCTGGTTCCAATGTCCCCCTTCCGCTCGCCGGAGAAGAAAAGAGCAACTGTTGTGCCCCATACGACGATGTCTGAACCAGGAATGATGACAGCGTGCCGAAAAACGTCGGAACCGTCGTTCGTCACCACCTCTGAGACGAACCATGGCGTCAAATAGAACATTGATTCAACAAGGCTTATGTTGACAAGGTCCAGGATGTCGCGTCAAGTATGCTAAAGCCAAACTTCTACCGAGTGTTTCATCCAACGCCCGAAGCCGAACCCATCAACGGCAAGTCAAACCATTTCCCATAGCGTGCTTCGCCGAGCAGGCGCTTAATGCGACTCATTTCAATCTTCTTTTGGACCAATTCAGCCATCAGTGGCTCGGCATTCTTTCCGTCGGCTTCGGCGATCTGTTTGTGCAAGGAGCGAGTCAAGGCATCGTAGTAACGTGAGGCGAGATAAGCAATGATTTCGGGGTACAGCCGCTCGAAATCGGCCAGAGGTTCACTTTCGGCCAGGAGAATTGCACGCAAGAAAGCGGCGTCGGTCTCGTCGTCAGCCAATTCAAGAACCCGAGGCGGCGCCAATTGTTCCGCGTCGGCCCCCAGGATTCTTTCATACCAGAGTTTTGCTTTGGGATGGAAAAGCCACTCGGCATTCACCACGCCGCGTGCGACTTCCCGTGCCTTTTCGTGCTCGATCAGCAGGCGAAGCAGGCCGCTTTCGTGGCGATCTACCTGTTCGCCTTGGCCGCCGGCGCCCACCGCTTCGGCCATCGCTTCGCGCGCGCGCTGGGTCCGGCCAAACAGACTTTGACTGATCACGCTTTCGGGAACCGCCAGGAATTCGGCCATGCGTTTGGCGTATTCGTGGCGGGCGAGGGGATGGCGCGTCCGTCCCACCAGATCGCCAATGTATTCAATGATGGCGATGCGTCCCTCGATGGTCGTGCGATCGTAGCGACGGGCAGACTCCTGGACGAAATAGTCAAGAGGGTCGGGGGCGCGTTCGATCCGCTGCGCCAACGCCACGGCGCCCTCGCGCCGAAGCAGACTGTCGGGATCGTCCTCGGGCGGCAACGCCACGATTCGGACTTGGAAATCGTGGGCCAGAAGCACCTGCGTGCCGCCATACATCGCTTTCTGACCCGCTTCATCGCCGTCGTAAAGATAAACCACCTTCGTGCACAGGCGTTTCAGCAACCGCGCCATGGCGTCGGTGAATGCCGTGCCCAGCGAGGCTACCGTCTGGGTGAATCCATACTGGTGGCACGCGATGGCGTCCATATAGCCTTCGGTGAGGATCGCATAGCCGCGCTCTTTGATCGCGTTTTTGGCCAAATGATAGGCGTAGAGGAAGTGGCCTTTCTGATAGATGGGCGTTTCGGGCGAGTTGAGATATTTGGGCTGGCTTTCCTTGTCGAGCACGCGACCGCCGAACGCCACCACGCGTCCAACCGAATCGCAGATCGGGAAAATGATCCGGCCCCGGAAGGCGTCATAAGGGCCACGGCCGTCGCCGGCGTCCTTGACCAAACCCGCCTCGCGCAACAGTCCGTCGGAATAGCCGCGTTGTCGCGCATGGGCCAGAAAGTGATTGCCGCGTTCGGGCGCGGAACCCAATCCGAACACGTCCACGAGGTCGTGGGTCACACCGCGCTTTTCGAGATAGTCGGTTGCGGGGGAGCCATGGGTCAGTTGCGCGGCGAAAAACTCGGCGGCCAGTTGGTGGGCTTCATACAACGCCGTGCGGCGTTTCTCTTCTTCGGTCGAAAGGGATACGCCGCTGAAGTTGGGTAGGGGAATCCCGTTGCGCTCAGCCAGAAGCGTGACGGCCCCGCGAAAATCCAGATGCTCCATTTCCTGCATGAATCGGATCGCATCGCCGCCCTTGTGGCAGCCGAAACAGTGGAAGATTTGTTTGGCGGGGCTGACCTTGAATGAGGGCGTTTTCTCGTGGTGGAAAGGACAACAAATCTCAAACTCCTTCCCACGCTTCTTCAAAGGCAGGTAGGCGCCGATGACTTCAACAATGTCCAGACTGCTGCGCAGCTGGTCCGCAAACGCGCTCAACGTAGCCATACAACCCAACCAACAAGAACTTGGAATCTACCGGAGCAAGAACTGAGAAGTTGGAAACGTCGGCGGACCTCGCCCCTCTTCCCGACTCCATGATGTAATGGGATCAAATCGAGCCCCTCCATGTCAAGACAAGATATTTGCAGAATTCGATTATCGGGTCTCTCATCGTTGCCGGTGTCACCCTTGACTTGGAGTTTGACCGTGGGTCATCCCGATGCCCAACCCTAACCCGCTTTTCTCACAGCTTGTTGGAGCGTCGGCGGCCTCGCCGGTGTTCTTGTCGTTGATTTTCCACGATTTGTCGGTGACGCCCCATTCTTCTTGTCACTCCATTGTTCAAAGAACCGGCGAGGCCGCCGGCGCTCCAACTTTCGGCTTTTCGAACCTCTCTGCCACACTGCGAGAAATCCGGGCTACGGCGGTTTTTGGCCGCAAGGCAATCCGAGTATATGCACGAGCACGCACAATCCACAATCCGAAATCCGAAACCCAAAATGAAACGCCCAAATCCCATACCTGATACCCGAAGCCAGTCCTCCGATCCCGGCCGGTTCTGTTTTCGTGCCCCTCTTCATTTGACAGGCCAAAGGGGAGTTGCTACTCGCTGATCGTGTTGCATCAAGGCAGCAAGCAGGCAAAGGACTGGGAACCAGGGAGGCGGTTTTCATCATGGACCGAAAGAAGATGTCACGCGGTCGCGTACGGATGCCGCACGCGTCCGTTCAGTGCTTTAATACTGTGATCGTCGGGAGTGGCGCGGCCGCGCTCAACTGCGCCGAACATCTTTACCGCGGATTCGAGGAGATCGGCGTCGAGAAACCGGAGCGACTTTTCGCCATCGTGACCGCGGGCATCGGCGCGGGCACTTCGTACAACTCCGGGTCGGACAAGCAGACGTACTATCGCGTGGGCGTGCAAGACGGCGTGGCCGATTCGCCGCTGGATTTCGCGCGCGCACTGACCGCCGGCGGCTGTTGCCACGGCGATCTGGCGCTGCTCGAAGGCGAAAACTCCGGCCGCGAATTCTATCATCTGGTCGAGAATGGCGTCCCATTTCCGCACAACGAGCGCGGCGGATTTGTCGGCTACAAGACCGATCACGACCCTCGCCAGCGTGCCACATCGGCGGGTCCGTGGACGTCGCGTTTCATGGTGTGTAAGTCGCTTGCTCGATTGCGCCGTTATGGCGTTCGCTTCTTCGACAACCATTGGATGACCGACATTGTAACAACGGGCGAAGGCGATGAGCGCCGGGCAATTGGTGTGATCGCGGTGAATGCCGACCATCTCGATCGTCCCGACCGTGGCCTGGTTCTGTTTCTTTGTCACAATGTAGTTGCGGCAACAGGCGGGCCGGGCGACATGTATGAGGTCAGTGTCTATCCGCGCGGTCAGATGGGCAGCCACGGAGCGCTGTTCGAGGCGGGAGCCATCGCTGCCAACCTCACCGAGTCGCAGTTTGGCCTCGCTTCGATCGAGCCGCGCTGGAATCTGTCGGGCACCTATCAGCAGGTGGTTCCGCGCTATTTCAGCACGGCGCCCGGCGGCGGTGATGAGCGCGATTTCCTCAACGACTATTTTCCCGATATGCGCTCGATGGCAACCAGCATTTTCCTTAAAGGTTATCAATGGCCTTTCGATCCCCAGCGGGTTGCGGGCAGCGGGTCGTCGCTCGTTGACCTCGCGGTTTATAACGAGGCGGTTTTTCGTGGCCGGCGCGTCTTTATGAATTTCCGCGAGAACCCACGCCCTTCGCCCGGTTGGAAGCCGTTCTCGCTGGGTGAGCTCGGCGATGAGGCCCGAACCTATCTTGAGCGTTCGGGCGCGACCCAAGCCACGCCCATCGAGCGCTTGGACAAAATGAATCGTCCAAGCATCGAACTCTATCGCGAACTGGGCAAGGACATCGCGCGCGAACCGCTCGAGATCGCTGTTTGCGCCCAACACAATAATGGCGGCTTCGCCATCAACATCTGGTGGGAGTCCAACATCGCCGGGTTGTTTGTCATCGGCGAGCTGGCCGGGACGCATGGCGTCAAGCGACCGGGCGGATCGGCGCTGAACAGCGGCCAAGTGGGCGGGCTGCGCGCCGCTCAGGCAATCGTCCATCGTGGTTCATCTACAATGCCACGAACCCAGTTCTTGTCTCTGGCGCAGGCGGCGCTGAAAAAGCGCGTTGAGTGGATCGAACGACTGCGGGGCGTGTCACGGCGCGCCCCGCGGAAGGTCGAGGAGGTTCTGACCGATATTCGGCGTCGGATGACGCGCGCGGGCGCCATCCTGCGCGAGCGCGAACAGGCGGCTCGTGCGGTTGCCGAAGCGCGTGATCTCTATCTTCGTTTGCGTGATGAAGGGATGAGATTCGAGAAGAACGCCAAATTTCTTCGTGCCGTCATTGCCGAGCAAATGTGCCTGGCCCACCTGGGTTATCTCCGCGCTATCGAGACCTATCTGGAGCGCGGCGGCGGGAGTCGAGGTTCCTATCTCGTTGTGGATCGCGAACGAGGGGCCGAGGCTCACGCGCTGCTGGGCGAGCGTTTTCGCTTCGTCGCCGAAAACGAACCGCATCGCGGCGAAATTCTCGAAGTTCGCTATCGCGGCAACGGCGAATTCGAGGTTTATCCGGTTCCCGTGCGCCCAATCCCCCAGGCGCAATACTGGTTCGAGAACACCTGGAACGACTATCGGACCGGCGCCATTTTCGAGCGGTCGCAGTTGGAGTAGGGGAGTTTCGATTGCGCGAGCATATGCGCTTGTTGGGGGGAATCCTTGAAAAAGGAAGCGGGCGGGAATGGGTCCCGCCCGCGGGCGCTCAATCTGAGGTACCAAGCGTCAGCCCGCCACATGATGCGGCACGATTCGGCTCAGGAACCCTTCACTTATCCTTTTCCACATCATCTTTGATCTACCCGAGACAGTGTCAACGGGCCAACCGTATAGCCCTCCGGCGGGTTGGTGTCGAATAGCGAGTCATCAAGGTCCGGGTTGAATTTGAAGTTGCTCATGATCCTGCGGACGGTCCGGGTTTTCGAAAGGGTGGTGCCATTTGGTCCAACGGTGGTGCCATTTGGTCCAATGACTACTTCGTTGACTTGGTGGTCCCCCTCCAGGCGAACGGTGTCGCCCGTTTTCACGTCCACCCACACCTCAATGTTTTTCAATTCCCCTAATGCATCGCCGCCGATCACGAGAAAGCCCAGCACTGTGAGGCCGTCTATTTCCCGCTTTCCGAGTTCCTTGTCGGCTCGCGTGGGAAGCGATCTGAGGTCATCAATAAGATTGGGCAACTCGGGATTGGTGGAGCCGGTCAACTCATCATACCACTTGTCGTGAGGGTACAGCATGATGCCTTTGTGAGTTTCGTGGTCCACCACGATGACGGCCGACCGCAATCCCATTTGCAATGTGAGACGCAAGCGCCCGGGTTCCTTGTAGGCCAGTTCGATTGGCGCGGGATTGAAGTCATCCACGCAGGTACACGACAGCGTGCGGGCGTTCTTGAGTCGCTCGACTGCCGCCGCAAAAACGTCGCCAGGGCCTTTGCCCCAGGGATTGAGGCCGATCACTACACCGACGACAATCGCCGCCGCCGCGAGCGCGACCGCCCATCGTATTCTTGTGAGACCGGCCATTCTTCGAAGCATGTTCATGATTGGATTCTCCTTTCGACTGGTTTCGAGCTTCTTCATCAGATTGCGCCGAGCGGTTTGCCACTCGGCTTCCTTCGGTTTCTCGGCCCGAACAGCCTGGATCATCTCCTGGAGACAGCCCAGGTCCTCATCGTCTCGATTCATGTTAGGTTGTGACATGGTCATCCTCCTTTGCCATTTCAGTGGGCTTCTCCCGGTTCTCCTCACGCCGTCCATCCCGGGCCACCAGGGGTTCGAGGATTTCGCGCAGGCGGTTGCGTGCGCGGTAGAGAACGACGCCTATTGCGTTGATATTCAGACCCGTTTGCTGCGCGATTTTCTCGTAGGAAAGTTCCTCGAAGTATCGCAGGGCGAAAACTCGGGCGTCACGTTTCGGCAGCGTGCTCACCGCCTGGCGCAACAGCCTTGCCCGTTGGTGCTGGATGGCCAGACGCCGCGGATTGTGATCGGCGGGAGCCGGCATTTCTTCGCACAGCTCCATGTCTTCACCCTTCCATTTCGATCTGCGGCGTAACAGGTCCACCGCGCAGTGCGCCGCCATCACCCGGAGATAGGCCCCCCAGTCCCGCACGCCTTCTGCTTTCGAGCGCCTGTTTCGGGATGCCAGCAACTTGAGAAAAACCTCCTGGAGAACGTCTTCGGCGTCCTCGGCGCAGCCAAGAATCCGGTAGGCCGTGGCGAAAACCATCCGACCCTGGCGGTCGGCCAACTCTGCAAGCCACTCCGCGTGTTCGTCATTCATACCGCGTCTCTCATTCTCCGAGGAATCGGGGTCTCGCCGGGGATCCCAAACCTTCTGCGGCGAAAACCGAATTCACTATCTCTGACGCAATAGATACAGTATTTCTTACAACATGACAGACGAACATGAATGATTTGCTGCACAATGGGTCTTATGGCAACTTCTTCTTATTCTCTTTTGGGCTTGACCCAGCGATCTTCTCTCTATGAAAATCCAGGTTACAAAGTTCAAGGTTGGAAATTGAAAACCCAGAATCGGCAATCGAAAATGCAAAAGCCACTTTCTGTGACGGTGGGAGGATCTGAACAGTGAAAATCCTGATTGCATCATCCGAAGTCGTTCCCTTTGCCAAAACCGGTGGGTTGGCCGACGTCGCCGGAGCCTTGCCGCGTGCGTTGCGCGCGTTAGATCAGGATGTGCGCGTGGTTCTGCCGTTCTACCGAATGGTTTCGCGGGAGAAGTTCTCTCCTCGGGTCTTGTTGGACGAGATGATCGTTCACTTTCCCGGCAATTGCCAGGTGGGCAGCATTTGGCAATCCACGTTTCCCGGCACCGAGATTCCGGTCTATTTTGTCCGCCATGACCAGTATTTCGATCGCGATGGGCTTTATGGCGAGAAGGGAGAAGACTATCCCGACAACGCCGAACGGTTTGCCTTCTTTTCCATGGCGGCGATCTGGACACTGAAAGGAATCGGTTGGCAGCCCGATGTGATTCACTGCAACGACTGGCAGACGGCGCTGATTCCGGCCTATCTGCGCAATCTTTCGGTTCTCCAGGGCGATCCATTCTATTCGGCGGTTCGCACGGTTTATACGATCCACAATCTTGCCTACCAAGGGCTATTCGGCTCGGCCGTCTTGCCTCGGATCGGTCTCGACCAGTCTGTCTATCACCCGGAAGGTCTGGAGTTCTACGGCAAGGTCAACCTGATGAAAGCGGGGATCGTTTATGCGGATGCTTTGAGCACGGTCAGCAAGCAATACGCCCAGGAGATTCAGACCGAGGAATTTGGCTGCGGTCTCGAAGGCATCTTGCGCGTGCGGGCTGAGCGGCTTCATGGCATTATGAACGGCATTGACTATTCGGTGTGGAATCCCGAGCTGGACGAACACATTGTCGCTCACTACTCGGCTGCGAATCTCGCCGGCAAGGCGCGGTGCAAGGAAGCGCTTCAGAAGACCAACGGCTTGCCGCTCAAGCCCGACGTGCCCCTGATCGGCATGATCTCGCGTCTCGACAAGCAGAAAGGGTTCGATTTGCTCGAAGAATGCCTGGACAAGATCCTGGGGCTCGACGCGCAGATGGTTATTCTGGGAACGGGCGATCCGGCCTATCATGAGGCGCTGGCCGCGGCGGCGAAGAAGTATCCCGACCGTCTGGCCGTCAATCTGATGTTCAACAATCCTTTGGCCCACCAGATCGAAGCGGGTGCGGATATGTTCCTGATGCCGTCGCGTTATGAGCCTTGCGGCCTGAATCAACTGTTCAGCCTGAAGTATGGGACGATCCCGATTGTGCGCAAGACGGGTGGATTGGCGGACAGCATTAGTGATTCGACCGCCAAGAACATTCGCGCCGGCGAGGGAACGGGTTTTGTGTTCAAGGAATACGAAGCCGACGCAATGTTCAACGCCATCAAGCGGGCCGTCACCATGTATCGTGAGAAACGCGATTTGTGGGCGAAGTTGGTTCAGAATGCGATGGCGCGGGACTTCTCCTGGGACAATTCCGCCCGCGAGTATTCGTCGCTCTTTCAAAGAGTCTGTCAGGGATGATGAGCAATCGGACTGTCGAGCGAAGCATTCTCGGGGTTTTCCTTTTCTCTTTGATTCTGGCTCACAGTGTGGCCTTCTCTCTGGCTTCTTTGCCCGGCGATGCACCGATGCGGTGGGCTCTTTCCAGGCCGACCTGCGCCATGCGCGCGCTCGTTGGCATCCCCTGCCCGCTCTGTTTCGGAACTACGACCTTCATTCTGACCTGGCGCGGCTATTGGGGGGCGGCGTTCCGACTCGATCCTCTTATCTTCGTGATGTTCTGGCTCTCGGTGGTTGTGATCCCCGTGTTGGGGTTTCTGATCTTCTCGCCCAAGTCTGCCGGTCACTGGGTCGGTTTGATCCCCCGGCGCTTGTGGGTGACAACCATAGCGATCATAGGGCTGGCGGTGTTCGCCAATTGGTTCTACTTGATTGCCACGCTGTCGGACGTTTCACCCCGCGAAGTCTTGGCGAGGTGTCCATAGATAATGGGACGCAGGCGAGCCATGGAAAAAAGGCCGGAGGTTGGAGGCCAGATTGCGGACCGAAGAGAAATCTCAAGAAAGCGCTTTTTTTTGTTGATCTTGTTTAACTCGGATTGCTAGGGTTACCGATGGTTTGTGCGCTATCAGTGGACAACCCTACACTGGCGGGGTTAGGAGGCGGCAGCGTGATGAGTCCCAGGAGACGAACACCGATTATCGCAGCAGCGCTGATTGTGACATTGCTGGTTGTGGTGGGATCGGCCACCCGGGCGGGGGCCGACGACGTGTCGCGCAAGCGGAAAGATGTGTCTTTGATGTTTCGCAAACTCGGCCGCGGGACGCTCAACGTTCTGGTCGGATGGGTCGAGATCCCGAAGAACATAGCGCTTCGCTGGAAAGAGACCGATCCGTTCACGGCACTCGTGTTGGGAGGCATCGAAGGGACCGCTTGGGGTTTTGCTCGCACGGTCGGCGGCTTCTACGAGATTTTTTCTTTTCCTTTCCCGTATCCGGACAATTATGCCCCCTTGATCGAACCCGAGTTCATCTTGACTCCGCTGTGGGGTGAACCGGCGCCGTTCATGACCGACAAGTCGGTCAATCCGTCCGAGTCGTTCGAGTAGCGCGTGCGATGCGGCGGCCGACGCGTGCCGCCTACTGGACAAGTAAATGGGTGAGAGCCAGGCCAGCGGGTGGCTTGGCTCTTTGTGTCTCCGTCAAACCATTGCCGTCGTCTCAAGATCATTTTATGTAGGACCTGGAGGTCGAATCGGGACCGTGGCAAGAATCGTGGATATGATGAAACAAGGCCGACGCCAGGGATTGGTGGTCCTGTTCATTCTGGCAACGTTTGTGGCTTCGGCGGCGCCTGGGCGGCTGGTGAGCGAACCGCGCACGATCCCCGCCAACGCATGGATGGTTTTCTCGGTGCCCGATTTACCGGCCGCATGGAAAGCGTTCGTAGCTACACCCATCTATCAAGATGTGGTTGCTCTTCTCGATAATCCCAACATCGCGGGGTTGCCCGCTTATCGTCAATTCCTCGAACAAAAACGGCAGATGGAAGCGGAAGTGGGATTTCCGCTCAATGCTGCCACCTTGTCGGCCATGATTGCGGGATTCGATTTTGTCCTTTTACCACCCCCCGAAAGCCAAGGGAAACCGCCATCCGTTTGTGTTTTCCGCGTGAGTGACGCGCCTCGCTTTCGACAGCTGGTTGACTGCATCGAGAAACAGATGGGGAGCGGTGCCGGTCCCGCGACGGGGATGGCAGCCGCAAGACCCCCGGTCGTTCGTGATCGCTATAAGAACGTCGAAATTGTCTCTTCGCAGGCGGCAGCAGGATTCGCGATGGCCCAGTTGGGACCCAACTACTTCGCGATGGGCAACCATCCCAACGCGATTCGCGCCATTATTGACCAGGGCCAGAAGAGCGAAGGGCTGGCGGCTCATGGGCGTTTCCGGGGGGCTGTCGGTGGGCTGAGCGATCCGGAACCGCATGGTTTTCTCTATCTGAGCAGCGAACAGATCGCGCCCTCCATTCGACTGGGAGGGCTACCTGTTCTGCCCTGGTCGGGACTCGTTCGCGGTCCTCGCGAAGAGATTACACTGGCCGCCGATTTTCGCATCGAAAGCAATGCGATCCGTTTTGAGTCGTTTCTGCCGTTCGCCGACGCGACCAAGGACCGCTTGGCGGCGATTTATCAGCACTACCCACCCAGTCAGCTTCGCGCGCTGGACTACATTTCGTCCGCGCCTCTTGTGTTTAGCGCCCGCAACACGCTCGATGGTCCGGCTCTCTATGAATCTGTACGCGCAATGGTTTTGGCCTCGATCCGTGCGGTCATCCAACCGGGCCAAACGCCCGAGCAGCGCATGAGGCTGGAAGAGGAAAATCTCCGCGAGCAGATGGGATTCACGCTGAAAGACGATTTGGCGCCTGCCATTGGACCTGAGGCCTTTATTTGTCTCGAACAGATTGGTTTTGATCCGTTGCTGACGCTGCCGATCCTCGATTTGGTGACCGGCATCCAGGTTCGTGATGGGCAGCGCATGGACAAGGTTATTGCGGGTTTCGAAGAGTTCTTCGAGCGCCAGCTCGCAGCCGGGAAGCAGCAGACGACGGCGTCGGCCGTATTTCAATCGCTCCCGCATCAGGGGAAGAGGATCAAGTGGTTCGTTCTTCCGCGCGCACCGCAGTATTCGATCAGCTACACGCGAACGGACAATTTTGTCTTGGTGGGATTGGGCAGCGACACGATCAAACGGGCTGTGGACCGTGTGGACGGGCGGCAAAAAACATTCACGGCTGGTGCTTTGTATGCTCGTTTGCAGCCTTTCTTGCACCGGGAGACCAATGAAGTCTTTATCCTGAATTTTCCGAAGATGATTGCTGCGGGCCGCGAGTTTGCGCGTCGTTTGCAGAAGGGCACTCCCAATCAGCCTGACCGCGCCAAGCGTGTGGAAAGCTTGCTCGCGCGCGCGGGACGCATTGCCGCATTGGGAGCAAGCGCCGCCGGTGGGCCGTTGGGACTTCACACGCGTGGCGCGCTGGTTTTCGTGGCGCCAGAAGTCAGAAGTAAACCGTCCAAGTGATCGCTTGCGAATACATAGCGAATCCGTGAACGTGTCCGTTCCCGTGAGCATGAAAGGAGCCGAAGGTTTGGCTCTCCAACTGCACGGCTCAAATTATCTCCGGATGATGAGTCAATGAAATCGTGCACAGAGTATCTGACTTTCAACACCCGTAGCCACCGCGAGTATATCAATATGACCGAAAAGGTCGCTTCGGTGGTGGCCAAGAGCGGCGTGCAAGAAGGGATTGTTTTGGTCTCAGCCATGCACATCACCGCCGGGGTCTGGGTCAATGACGCGGAGAACGGCATCATTGCCGACATTGATGAGATGCTCGAACGCCTGGCCCCGTCCGGCCGAAATTATCGCCACCACCGCACGGGCGAAACCAACGCGGACGCTCATCTGAAGAACATTTTGGTCGGCCATCAGGTCATCGTGCCGATCACCCGTGGCAAACTTGATCTTGGTCCCTGGCAACAGGTCTATTACACCGAATTCGACGGCCAGCGACCGAAGCGTCTCATTATCAAAGTGCTCGGTGAGTAGGAGGTCCGGTCGGGCAAAAGCGCTCCGAACTGCTTTTGGCGATCCAGGGGCCGTGTGACATTGCGACTATTTTGGATTGGATCAAAGAAGATTGCCACATGAGTCACAGTGAAATTTCGAATAGTCTCGGCTGGCCATCAGGGAGATGGGAAACCAAGATGTGGAGATGCAATATAGAATGGCGTTCGACTTCCGTTCGCTTGGGGCGGTGCCTCGCCGGAAGTCTGTTGCTCCTGTTGTTTGCGGCATTTCTCTGTGTGGGATCGGGATGCAAGAAGGGGACATTCGTTCGGGGGCGCGTCACCAATGCCAGCTCGGGCGATCCGGTTACGGGCGCCAAGGTCACTGTGCGTTTCGAGCGGTTGGACAACAATTATAACTGGGTTGACGCGGGACATGCCCAACTGACCAGCGGGGTGGGCGGCGAGTTCTCGATCGAGAATCCTTATCTGGGGGGACGCTTTGTTGTTCTTGCCGAGCGGGAGGGGTTCTATCCCAATCAGGATTGCCGGGTCAACCGCCGGCTCGAGCGGCACGCGCTCCGCATGGACTATGCGGTTGAAGTCCGGCTTTTTCCGGTCATTGCGCCGAAGCGGTTGCCAAAAGGGCAGGGCGAAGTGCGTGTTGTGGTTCCCGGCCAGCGGATCGGATGGAGTTTTGCGGCGAGTCAGATGGCGCCGGAGACGGTGGCCGATTTTGTGGGCGAGCCGGACGAGGCCGGACGCAAGATCGCCGCTTTGGTGGCGTGCAGACACGGCGGTTTCTCGCGGGCGGCAGGGCTCAGCGGCGAATGGGCGTTGTTCAATATGCCCGAGGCGCCGCGCGACGGCTACGAGACAAGAGTGGATTTGCGCGCGGTCGGGGAGGACGAACGCCGCTGCTATTATGTCCGCACATCGGATGGGCAGCACTATGCAAAGATAGATATGGGCGGCGACGTCTATTCGCGGGAATTCTGCGGGATTCGCTTCTCGTGGGTGTATCAACCCGATGGCACTCGCGTGCTCGAAATCCCCTTTGAGGAATCCGCCAAATAGAAGAAGCGAGCGTTGGTTTGGGAGCTGGGAAAAAGATTGACAGGCGAGGGGGTGTTCACTAGGGATTTCGATTGAGTTGTCGCGGCCCACCCCCGTTACGATGGTCGGCTGCGGTTTTGTTTTGAGGCAAGGCAATTCTGCGAGGGAGTCATTGGAATGTTTTTTCTACTCGTTCTTATGGTTATTGTCTATGTATGTGCGTGTCTTTTCCTGATCGTCGTGATTTTGGGACAAGAGGGCAAAGGCGGTGGTTTGTCGGGCCTGATCGGCGCGAGCGCTTTGGGCGATACGTTGGGCGCGTCGGCGGCCGAATCCACCTTGCGGCGCTGGACCCGCAATAGCGCCATTGTGTTCGTTGCTCTTTCCCTGGGGTTAACGCTTCTCGGCCCGGTCGTATTCAAACGCTCGCCCTTGGACGAGGTGGTTGGCGCCAGCCCAGTGGAAACCACCGTGCCGCCTCAGGAGGCGATCACTACCGGGCCTGCCACAGCGCCGGGGCGGCTGGCGCCTCCGCTTTCTCCGCCGACGGCCCCAAGTCCGGGCGATGCTAATATTCCCGCGCCTATGCCTCGGCCGCCGGTCAGTACGCCGGCGGCGACGCCCGCTCCGGGCGGAGCACCGGCGGCGACACCGGCGCCTGGTCCACCGATTGTGGTTCCAACTCCGGCTCCGGCCCCAGTGGTGACGCCTGCTCCCGCTCCCACGCCCTCTGCGCCTCCCGCAACCCCGCGCTGAGAAGTGAAATGCAAATCATTCGGCGGCGGCGGCGATCTCATGAAAAAAGCCACGATCAACGTGTGGTTGAATATTCTTGCTTTCATCAACTTTGTTGCGTTGGCGGCGACGGGCGCGATCATGCGGTGGGTTTTGCCGCCGGGATCGGGCGGTCGTTATGCTCATGAAGGACAAGGCCTTGGCCGCGGCTGGCGAGGAGGGCGCGGCGCTCTCGAATCGGTGGGGTCGGATGAGAGTCCAATAAAGACCCTTCTCGGCTGGGGACGCCACGATTGGGGCGACTTGCATTTCTGGCTGGCGGTCTTGCTGATCGTCATTATCATTCTGCACCTAATCCTGCACTGGTCGTGGATTCGTTGCAATATCCTTCCCACGTGGCTGGGCGGAAAGAGCAAAACATGAGTTTTGAGTTTTCCGTTTCGAGTGTTGAGTTGTAAACTGTAAACAAGGAGCGATGAGTGATGGACTGTATCTGGGTCATTACCCCGTCAGTGTCCATCGGTTTTCGCTTAAAACTCAAAACTTAAAACTCAACACGCAGAACTCTCTGCTTCTCGTTCATCATTCATCGTTCATCGTTTTCCCTGGTTTCTTTCCCTTCGAGGAGGACGACGGCGCTGGCGTGGTTGTCGGTGTGGGTGAGGCTGACCAGTGCGCGCACGGCGCGCAACTCGCGCATTCGTTCGGCGGCGCGGCCCTCGACGACCAGGCTTGGCTTGCCGTTTGAAGCATGGACAACGCCGATGTCTCGCCATTTCATGCCGCCGCGCAAGCCGAGTCCCACGGCCTTGAGAAATGCCTCCTTGGCGGCAAACCGCGCGGCATAGTGCATGGCCGGCCGGTAGCGATTCTCACACTCGCGTTGCTCGGTTTCCGTGAACACGTGTTGAATGAGGCGTTCCGGATGGCGGGCGATCGCGCGCTCCATCCGCGCAATCTCAACCAGATCAATGCCGATCCCCACGATCATTTGAAGACCCTCAACGCAGAACGATGAACGCTGAATGATGAACTATGAAGGCAGAACAGAAAAGGCAAAAGCGACTTTGCTGAGTATATCTTATTTGTTTGGCGTTTCTTGTTCATCGTTCATCCTTGTCTTGCGGAGCTCATTCAATAGGTTCTGGATTTCGCCCAGAAGATTCAGGATCAGCTCGTCGCGGGCCGTCTTCTCGCGCAGCCATAAAATGAGGAAAACCACCATCCCAACCGCTGCCGCCAGAAGCGGCAAACCGTAGCAGCGCAGTGATAAGATTCCCCAAGAAGCCATCTCATTCACCTGTTCTTGCTGAAGACGTGTCCCAAGTGATCCCGCATTTCTTCGAGCGTCTGTTTGATCTCGACCAGGCGTTCGATCACCATTTCGTCACGCCGCTTCTTGTTGATCAGCCAGATCGCCAGAAGAACACACAGGATGATCGGTACCAATATGCCCGCCGCCATCAGCGCAAATCCCACAATCCATTCCGATAGACCCAACATAGGCACTGTCGTTCACTCCTTTCTTGAGCAGATGACTTAAAACAGCAGTCCCTCAGACCGTGCGGCCATCGCACCAGGGTCGAAAAAAAATGATTGCCCATTGCCAGGAAAAGCTCCACAAATCATTTTGGGAGACGAGGAACCGAATTGACGCCGCATATCATTGGATTTCAATGCCAATTCGGTGAGGGACCGGTCAGTCCGCGTCCCCGTGCGTCGAAGCGCGCAAATCCATGTTGTCGAAAGGCCGACCCCAAGATGGTCCTGCAAAGGAAACTCTGCGTGAGTCTGTTCGCTCTGTCAACTGCCATGCTCGTCGGACAAGCGACGGCCACGGTTATTTTGCCGCAGAATCTTGAGCAACTCGAATCCCAGGCGCAATTGGTTTTCGTCGGGATTTGCACCACTCGCACCGCGACGACGGACGAACGCGGGGTTCCAGTCAACGTTTTCACATTCGAGGTCATCGAGCCTGTGAAAGGCAATCTCAAGAAAGGAAACCGGATCGAGGTTCGGCAGTTCGGCAACGATGCGCCCAATGCCAAAGGATTCGCGGTTCGAATCCCCGGCGTGCCGAATTATCCGATAGGTCGGAAGGTGCTTTTGTTTCTCAATCCTCCGAGCAAGATCGGTCTGACCGCCCCCGTCGGATTGTCGCAAGGCGTTTTTCTGGTGGAACAGAATGTGGAAGGCAAGGAAGTCATTCGACTCGACCCTCTCCGGCGCAAATTGCTCGTCGGGAAGATGAATGTGGCCGGGTATGTTCAGACCGGTCGCTTTACGGCAGCCGAAGTGGCGATGTTAAGCAACCCGCCGGAGTCGGTGGAATTGCCGGCCTTTTGCTCATTGGTTCGCAAGCTCGCTCAGGAGCGTGAGCGGATGACGAAGCCGAAATAGAGGGATTGTTTAGATCGTGAAAGGAACTCGCTGATGCGATCAGGTTGGATAGTTGCGATTGTGATGGTGCTGCTTGTCTTGAATCAGTCGGTGCAAGCCGGAGGCCCGTTCGTTTATGCCGACAACGGGACCATCGTCAAATGGGCATCGAGCGGTGGCAGTACCAGTGTCACTTTGACGCTCGATCAGGGCAAGCTGGGTCTTCTGACCAATGTGCAAGCCAATGCGCTGGTGGCCAATGTCATCGGTGTTTGGAATGGCATTTCTCAAAGCACCGTCAATCTGACGATCTCGCCCACGCCGCTGAGCCAAGATATTGATGAGACCAACTACTATCCCGTCCTTCGGTCGGGTTTCCCTCATGGCTACAATCCTGTCGTTTATGACGAAGACGGGGCGCTTATTGATGCCCTATATGGAACAGGCATGCGCAACCAGATCCTCGGTTTCGCCGGCCCCGTCTATTCCACCGATTCGCATGTGCCTCCCCATCCACTGCCCGGCAATTTTGTCGAAGGGCAGGTTGTCTTGAACGGCCGCATGCTCGACGGCGTTGACACCGGCGCATCGAATCCCGAGGTGACCCAGAGCGAGTTTGAGGGTGTGATCGTTCATGAGGCGGGCCATTTGTTGGGTCTCGACCATTCTCAGATTAACGTTTTGGATCCGACCAATAACGACCAGCCGACCATGTTTCCCATTTTCTATGGCGGCACGGCGGTTCGAAGTCCCGCTCCTGACGACATCGGCTGGATTTCCTATCTCTATCCATCCGCGCAGTATTCATCGTCGTTTGGCAACATCACGGGTCAAATCATCCAGCGCGTGGGAGCAACCGATTCCGGATACCAGGGGATCAATGTCGTCGCACGGAGGGTTGGAGGCGCGCGCGTGGATGCGATCTCCTGTGTCTCGGGCTATGTCTATTGCGCAGGTTATGGGCCAATTGGCTTTAGTGGGTTCTACCTGATGCCGGGCGTACCGCCTGGCAATTATACCGTTGAGGTCGAAAGAATTCTCCCGGCTTTCACCGGAGGATCAAGTGTTGGACCTGTCGATCCACCCGTTGGCTTCCCGGGAATCGCCGGACCGGAGTTTTACAGCGGTCTGCTTGAGTCGGCCTATGACAATCCGGCGGAGAAGGCAGAGATTCCTGTATCCGTGGGCAGTGAGACGGGGAATATTGGCATCATTTTGAACACCGAAATAGCGCCCGCCGATGCCCCTCGCTGGTTGCTGTATAGGTAACTCTCTGCTGCGTTGAAATAATGTGTTCGGAGTTCAACGTTCACGTTGCCTTTCTCTTCCTTTTTCTCTTTTGGGGCGCTCCAAGTGGAATCGGAAAACCAAAGAAATAGGGAAACTGAAGAGCCTTTTGCAAAACTGCCGTGGCGCGGGCTGTCATTCTGTGAATTGAGTCGGGACATCCGAATCTATGCTGGTCATTTGTGGTTTTTCGCAGGCCAACAGCCACAAGCGTTTAATGGTTTCTCAGACGTAACGCATTGAATTGCAATGCGTTGGAGGGGATACATTCCGCAAAGGAACACGTTTTACACATGGGTTTTGTTAGCCCGGCTTCAGCCAAGAGATCTTGCGGGCAGCGGCTAAAGCCAATTCGAGAAGCCATGCTGAAGCATGTTTGGAACAGAGGTAGGCGGCCCTGACCCACCGGCTGAAGCCGGGGGCAAACAAGCGCAAAGCCGTCTAAAGCACGGCTCCAAAACCGTTAAACGCTTGTGGCTGACAGCTTACGCTACTCTGCGTTTTGCAAAAGCCTCTGAAGTTTGAGCTCCGAACCGGCAGGATGGTTTTCTCTAAGTTCTAGCCTCTTGTCTCCACCCTCTCGTTTTCTCCCCTTTGCTTTCACCCAGTTTGCGCAGGTATTCGCCCGGGTCAACCAACAGTTGGCGCGGCTTGCTCCCTTGATAGGGTCCGACGATCCCGCAGTCTTCCATGATGTCCATCAGGCGTCCGGCGCGGGCGTAGCCGATTTTCATTCGCCGCTGAATCAGCGAAACGGATGCTTTTTTCGTTGCGAGGACCAGTTGCAGCGCCCGCTCGTAAAGTTCGTCGCTCAGTTCACCTTCCTTCTCATCCGGAGCCGCAAAATCCTCAACTGCATATTGCACGTTGACCGGTTGGCGATCGCGTTCGTGCCCAAGCACGCGCTCGGCGTCATCAATCGAGCGGGGCCCTTCCTCCTCAGCCTCGACGAACTCTTCCGCCTCGTCCACTTCCGCGCTCGGCACAAAGGTCTCGCTTGCAGCAGCCTTTTCGCGCACGGCCGCAATCGCCCGTTCGGCCTCCATTTGCTCTTCGGTCATTGCTTTGCCTTGCGCGGTGATGAATTCAACGAGACGCTCCACCTCGGCGTCCGAGACAAAGGCGCCTTGGATGCGAATCGGTCGGACCGAGCCGCCCGACGAGAACAGCATGTCGCCCTGGCCCAAAAGCGCCTCGGCGCCGTTCATGTCGAGAATGGTTCGCGAGTCCACCTTGGACGAAACCTGGAAGGCGATGCGACAAGGGAAATTGGCCTTGATGATGCCGGTGATCACATTGACCGATGGGCGCTGTGTGGCGACGATGAGATGGATGCCGACGGCGCGCGACATTTGGGCGAGCCGAATCACGTTTTCTTCGACCTCGTTGCGCGCGACCAGCATCAGGTCGGCCAACTCATCCACGACGATCACGATGTGGGCCATGTAAGGCAGTTCGCGACCATACCGAGCCAGAGCTTGCTCGCGATCGAGCGCGAGGCTGTTATAAGCGTCAACGCCACGGACGCCCAAGTCCGCCAGTTGCCGATAGCGGCCTTCCATTTGGCCGACGACCCACGCCAGCGCCGCGGCGCTCTTGCGCGGGTCGCCGACCACCGGCGCCAGCAGATGCGGAATCCCCTGATAGATGCTCAATTCCACGCGCTTCGGGTCTATCATAATGAAGCGAAGACGCTCGGGCGTGTTGCGCAACAGGAAGCTGCAAATGATGGCATTGAGACAAACGCTTTTGCCCGAACCGGTCGCGCCGGCGATCAACAGGTGGGGCATCTTCTCGAGGTTGCACACATAGGGTCGGCCATCTATCGTTTTGCCCAGTCCGAACAGAAGCGACATGTCCTGGCCCTGGAATTCGCGCGACTCCAGAATTTCACGCAGGCGGACGATGCTGGCTTTGCGGTTGGGAATCTCGATCCCCACAGTTCCGCGGCCCGGAATCGGCGCCAGAATCCGCAGCCGGCTGGCGCGCAACGCCATCGCCAAGTCATTTTCCACCGTTACGATTCGGCTGATTTTCACGCCGGCGGCTGGTTGAATTTCAAACAGGGTGACGACGGGGCCTTGCGTCACGTGTGTCACGCGGACTTCGATGTCGAAGCTGGCCAGCTTCTCCTCGATGGTCCGCGACAGCACCTCGATGTCTTTCTCGCTCAGACACTCGTTGGTCGGCGATGATTGCGTCAGAAGATCAAGAGACGGAATCTGATAGCCGGCGAAAAGATCGAGTTGCTCACTGGGACCGGCCTCGAACTCCGCTTTGTCGTCCTCTTCGGTTGCCTCCTCCTCGACTGCTTCCTGTTCCAAATCCCCTTCAGCGACTGTGGGCGCAATGGCAGACTCCATGGCCAGCGACGGCAGCTCACGATCTTCGGAACTCGGAGGCGGCAATTCGGCGACGGCGTCCGAGAGGCCGCCAAACACGCGCGAGATATGACGGCGGCGAAAACGCGATCCATCTTCGACCTGCTGCTCTCCGGACACTTTGAACTGTTCGACCCACCGCCCCAGGCGGCGAGCCACAGCCTCCTGTCCATAGCGAATCCGCATCCAGAGCCCCTTGAAGAAACTGTAAAACAGAAAATTGGTCGCCAGAAGGAACCCAATGGCCAGCAGAGTGCTCAGGGTCAAGTAGGTTCCCGTCTGGCCCAGGAAACGCGGCAAATTGACTCCGGGCCGACTGACCAGAAATCCTCCGACGGCCCCGCCCCAATTGAAGGAGATGAAATCGCTCTCTTCTTGGGTGGGAACAAACCGCGCCATGTCGTAGCCGATTTGGGCCAGCAGGCCGCACCCGGGAATCACAACCAGCAAGAGGCCGAGCATCTTGAACACGGCGTGGGACCAGACGATGCCTCGAAAGCGCGTCGCGCCCCAGATCAGAAGGATGCTGGGCACGGCGTAGGCCACCACCTTGCCAAAGGCGAAAAGCAAAAACGTCGCAAGGTACTTGCCCACGGGGCCGATCAGGTTGGGGGAGCGATGGGCGGAGGCGATAGAAAGAATACACGCAAGCGCGAAGAAGAGGATGAGGATACCTTGGATTTCGTCGAGCGCTTGCTGACTGATACCGAACCGGGTCGGTCTGCGTGAGGATGCTTCTGCCATCGTCGCCTGCTTCCACAAGAACTGAGCACATTCGGCAAAGGCGTCTCTCGCCGCTATGCCCTGCAACAGGAACCGTCCAACATCAACTGTGAGAAATGTGGCTCAGATGGGGGCGGCGCTGCAAGCTCTTTTTTCGCTCGAAATGCGAGACGGGCAATCAACGGTTTCCGGTTGGTGTCCCGGTCGTGCACTTCATGGCGGCAACGGGTCGCTGGAATCCGCATTTTCGATTCGGGCGACAGCAACGCCCAGCACGCGGGTGTCGTGGCCGAAACCGAGGTCACGTGGTCGCCATGTTCGTTCCACGCGAATGCGAAGTTCGGCGCGATCGGGTGCGTTCGGCGGCACCGAGACTCGAACCCACTGCCAGTTGGACGAAGTGATTTCGCTGCGGCCGGCCGGTTTTCCGTCCAGCGAGAACCACACTCCCAGCGGGCGAGTGGCAAGGTCGGGATTGCGGGCGACCAGGTTGATTCGGATTTCGCCGCGGTTTGTGGGTACCACCAGGCGGGCTTCTTCGCCCGTCCATCGAAAGCGCCGCCCTGTTTCATCGGTTTCCCAAGCGTGAAACCCCTCGCTTTGTTCGAGACCCAGCAGCGCACGGCGGCTCGCCAGTGACAGGTCGCCGAAATTGTGAAGCATCTGATAAGCCCCGACGGCTCCGACCGACGCAATGCCCAACGCGATCAGCCACCGGCGACGCCGCAAATCGAGACCCGCGGGGAAACTGGGATGCCACGCAAACACCGCGGCAAACAGCCAAACCATCACCTGGATTTGCTCAAAGAGAAGCCACATGGCCGTCATCAACAGAACGACGAAACCCAACCATGCTGTTCCCAGCGCCGGGTAGATGACGCGTGCTTCTCCGACCAGATTTGGCGCTCGAATTACTCGAAGCATGGCGCGGATTAGGGCGGCAAACGCAACGATCATGATCGCCAAGCCGATCAATCCCAATTCACCGGCCGTCTGGAGATAGGTGTTGTTTGCATTGTCCAGCCATCGCCATGGCCGTTGATCGAGACGCGCGATGTTTTCCATCTCATAGCGAAAAGCGCCCAACCCAATGCCGCCGATCGAATAGCGCAACACCACATGGATGGTCGGTTTCCAAAGCGGCCAGCGATCGCGCACGACCGGTGCCAACAATCCCTGGCGCGCGATCACCTCACGAGTTTTGGCCAGCCGGTTGAGCAAGATCCATCGTTGGCTCTCCCCTCGGTGTTCCACAGGTGTGAACGCAGCGATCACGATGATGCTGGCCAAGGTGGCGAACATGACCCGTCGGCGGAATGCGTCGCCTTCGATCTTGAATCGAAAAGCCAATAAGGCGGGGAAAAGCACTAGGGCAACCATAACGCCTGCGGCCCCTGTTCGTGAGCCCGATTGTGCGAGCATGAGCAGACTCAGCAAGACCACAACGGCCCCCAGTATCTTGGTCCGCCGATCGTGTGCGCCCACTGCCATGGCTGCCATTAGTGGGAAGACCAGCGCCACAAAGGCGCCCAATCCGTTGGGGTCGGTGAAAGTCGCGTTGATCCGGTTGTGCTTGATCCAATAGGGATTGTTGCCGAGAGAAGGGAGGAAGAGAATCTGCAGGAGGCCGACCAAACAGGCCAGGAGCGTGCCGCTCATGAGAACGCGCACCCATCGGCCCAACCACCGCTCGTCGCGCGGCGCGGCGCCTACCAGGAGAAAAACCAGGGGCCCGCTAAGCACCACCGCGAGCGTTTGCCAAACGGCCCCGAGCACTTCGGATGCCAGCTCCTTTCGTAGATTGACCGTCGCTTGGAGCGTCGGCCAGCCGCCGAACGGGGCGTTGCTGAGGTAGCGCCAGGCGGTCAAAACGCCGGAAACCGAAAACAGCAGGAAAAGCAGCGCAACAGCGCTTGAGCCCGCGATCTCTTTGCTAGCGGTCTGGTTTTCGCTTTCCCGCACGCTCTGATAGCGCCTGACGAGCGAACCGAGAGCAAATCCGCCGACCATCATAAGCAGGGGCGGTGGACAACGTACCGGTGCGAGGTGAGGGAGGCTTCCGACAACGGGCACCAGAAAAGAAAGGACGAGCACCCCATGAGCCGGGTTGCGCTGTGCCGTGAGATAGCAGATCGCCGCGAGAAGGATCGTCAGCAGCGAAACGCCGGACAGTGGACAAAGCCAGAAGAACGGCATGAACAGCGCGAGGACGACGGCGACGTAGAAGATGACGAGGACAGGGATACACGATGAGCGATGAATGATACACGATGAAGGATGAAGGTCGAAAGCTGGTTCGTTTTCTGGCATCTCTCTTTCTTCAATCATTCAGTTCATCATTCATCGTTCCGCATTCATCATTGATCAATATGCCATTCCGTGCAGAACCACCCAGACGGTTTTGAAAAGGATTTTGAGTTCGAGCCGGATGGACCAGTTCTCGATATATTGAAGGTCGAGGCGAACCATTTCCTCGAACGTCAAAAGGTTGCGACCGCTGACCTGCCAGAGGCCCGTGATTCCGGGCATCACATCGAGCCGACGCAGGTGCCAGTTGCGGTAGAGCGAGACCTCGTAGGGAAGAGGCGGACGCGGTCCGACCATGCTCATTTCGCCTTTCAGGACGTTGAAAATCTGGGGAAGCTCATCAATGCTGAATTGCCGAAGGATGCGGCCGACCGGTGTGATGCGTGGGTCGGCGGTCAGCTTGTGGATAATCTTGCCCTTGTTTTCCTGCTTTGATTTTTCGGTGTCATAGATCCATTCGCGTGCAAAGGCACGGTGATACTTCGGGTCATTCTCCGTGTACATCGAGCGAAACTTGTAGCACGGGAAAATGCGCCCATTCCGCCCGACGCGCTCCTGGCGAAACATCACCGGCCCCTTCGAGGTGAGCTTGATCGCAATGGCTGCGAACAAGAGGATCGGCCATGTCAACACAAGCAGGAGCGTGGCGCATACGAGATCGAGCATGCGTTTAAGAACTTGGCGAATGCGGGATACGGCGCGACGGCGCTGCGTGAACAGATAACCGCAGGTGTTCATCGTTGTCCGAGGCAGGGACGAAGGATTGACCACCGAGACAATCGGCGGGCGGGGCAAGTCGGACATGCGATAAATGGTCCGAGCCAATGTCTCTGGATCGTTTGTGCGGTTATCTGCTTCCAGCAATGAGGCCATTCGTATCTCCACCGCTCGCCAAGCGGGCTGTTTATCTCCTACTCACGAGCGCCGGCCTTGTCACGGCCAATTTTTGCAATCCGAATCTGGCGCAGGTAGAGGTTACGGTTGATGATTCGGTCACCGACTTTTTTGAGGATGTCGTTGGGAAAGCCCACGACGAGACGATGGCAGGCGTCGTCATCGAAATCCGCCTCCCACTTCACGGTCGTCCATGTCTGCGCTCGCACCGGCTCCTCAAGGACGAGCGTGCCGTCGAGGTACACTTGCAGAATCGGCCATTCGCCTTCGGCGGCGAGTCCCCTGACTTCGAATTCGAAGCCGTAGCGGCCCGGGCGCATCTCGAGTGCCGTCCAAAGAGCGTCGTCCACACTGAGCCCCCCCCGATGGTTGCCAAGCATTTGGGCATTCTCGATGCGACCCACACTCGGTCCGGTGGCCGGATTGTTTACAGAACGATCGGTTCCCGCTCCGAGCCTTTGAAGCCAGACCCGGGCGTTGTGATACTGGGGCCAGCGCGTCTCAACTTGGCGGAAGTTTGCGACGGCTGCATCGCGTCGGCCGAGCCGTGCCTCGCAGATGCCGCGGAAGTATTTCACCCAGGTTTCGTTGTTCTTGTCGCCACCGGGTGGCAGCATGTCGAGGCTCCTGCGAAGATAGCCGAAATCAAATCCTTCGCCCAACCCGCCTTGGGCATATTCAATCAACAAACGGTCGAACAAGCCGTAGCGGACAAATAAGCCAAGGAGAAGACTTCGCTCAAGCAGGTTCTTCGGCAGCGGCAACTTGTCGAAGTAAAACAGAGCCGTCGGACGACTTAGCATAACGATTTGGGATTCGAGCGGTGTCGTGGTCAGGTAGGTGTCGCTGAGCAACCGCAAGGTTGGGTCTTCGGCGGCCGGGTAGAGGAGATGACACCGCCGGAGCAAGACTTCGAGCGCGCCGGTCGGGCGGTCGAGGCCATCGAGAATGCGTGCGCGCTGGAGCAGCAAGCGATCCTCCGCCACCCCGATCCGAAGCCGCCCGTTGATTGCGAGCGAAGTCGTATTCCATCGGAGAGCGGATTCGAGGTCGTCTCTTTGAAGCGATCGGTCGGCCCGTTGTTTTATGATCCCGAGGAAAAGAAACTGGGTCATGGCTAATAGGGGGATAATCACTGGAACAACGAGCAAAAGCCGAACAAGAATCTGCTGTTGCTTTGGGTTGCGATAGTGAGACGCCAGCAGGCCGAAAATCAAGACATAAGCAAGCGGCATGAAGATCACGACTGTTGCCGCCAGGGTGTTCGCGACGATCAGAATATTGAACGCATGGAGAAGTCCGAGAAGGGCCGAAACCGCAATTCCCGCCGCGACGCAGCGGTTCCATTTTGCAAACGGATGTTCTCGACCGAACGTTTGGCGGCCCAGGCTCAACAGTGACATAAGAAGAAAAACTGTTTTGGCCGCCACGGCGGCCATCGGCTGACCCGCTGTCGGCAAGACGACGAGATGGATCACGCCCAGGCCGATCAGCGCCGCTAAAACGGCGCGTTGAAGGTCGCTCAGCCGTTGTTGGCCCCACCGGCCTAAAACAGCGAGTGCGAGTAGCCAAACGAACAGAATTCGCAGGCTTGCGGTTGCGTTGTTCCACCAGGATGCGAAAAGAAGCAGAACCGTGGCCGCGATGAGAAGCCACTGTTCGTGGCGCGGCTTGCTGATCTGCTCGTTCTCCCGATGGGAAGCGGTCGCACAGGCATCTTGCCTGTGACAATCATCGGACTTCGAGCTGATGCTGCTTCTCGCCTCGTTCATTCGACTATTTTCCCTCTCGTGCGTGCGCGACTTCGAGGCATTTCTCAATCAAGAGCGACCGCAGTCGAAAAGCGAATTGAGTGGGTCGAGCCGTTTTCTTTTCCACGCGAATCATGGCAAGGTCCGCGCGAGATTGGATCAGAGCCATTTTGCCCATCTCAATTAGATGGCGATCCACCGAACCGAGTCGTCCAGCGAAAATCGAATAGACGGGCGTGCCGAGAACGGCCGCCTCGCGGTTCATCGTTCCGCCGGCGCTGACGACCAGGTCGGAGAAGTAGATCAAATGTCGGCCATCGAACGTCTCGTCGGGGATCAGGGCGTTGTTCGGCAGTTGAGGGGCAATCTCGGCGGCTTGCGCGGGCGTTCGCGGAAATACGAGCAGCCGCGCCTGTTCGAACTCTCCCAGGTATTTCAGAAGATCAACAAATAGTGGGTTCTCGAAATGATGATAGGCCGCCATTGTGGCCGGAGGCCGCAGCGTCACCAGAACATGGTCGGGCGCAATCGTTCGACCTGCGCGCGCCACACATGCCCTCACGCGTTCGGGAAAGCTCTCGTCGGGGCAGTAGTCCTGAAGATAGACTTCCTCTTTCAATCCGGGATACCGGAAAACCCTTCGGGGCGAGGCTCCATAATGCCGCAACGCGCTGTCGGGAAAAGTCGAAGGGACGATGACGCGGTGGGCCAATCGGAACGACAGATGATTGGCCGGCTGATACTCATAGTCCATGAGCGTCACCGTCGGGATGCCCAGCGAGCGGGCAGCGAGACATTGTGCAAACGAGTTGTGGCTGATGGCCAAATCGAAATGTTGCGATCGCGCCAACCGGCGAAGTGCGAGGGCACGGCCGGCGAGGTTCAAAACCTTGCGCAACGGGTTGGCGCCGCCGTGAACGCCGACGGACTGAATTTCGAGACCAAACAGCCGCGCCAGTTGCAGGGTCTGAGCAAAATCGCGCGCCGTCAATGTGACCGTGTGATCGACGGCGCGCAGGTCGGCGACAATCGGCGCAAAAAACAGCACATGCGGCGAATTGGCTAGATCAATCCAGATCCGCAACGGTGGCCGGTGGGCGCTGTCCATCAACGTCTATGACCGCTCCGGAGCGACGAGCACGGCGAGCGCATAGAACATCCACGCTTGTGCCCAGCGGATGTATGGAATGCGCACGAACGAGTATGCCCGTTTCTGATAGTAAAAAAAACCTTGGTGATCCTGCATTCGGCGGAGCGTCCATTCAATGATTTTCTCCCGGCGATGGCCACACAAAGGTCGCCGGTCGGCAAACCGTGTGAGCGTGATCAGCGCCAAGGCAACGGCATGGATGTCAATGGGATAAAGTGCTCGCGTATCGGGGCGGGGAAGTCCATCAAGACGGAAAAGGCGATCGAGGTAGAAAGTCAAGCCGCGCTCGATCGCGCTGTCATACATGTCGGTTCGCAGCCGGCGTTGACAATCGTCGAGCGCCAGAAGGTTGTAGCATGTATGAAAGTGATCCACCCAACGATGAAACGACGCTGAACCGTAGGGCCAGGAACCATCGGGAGCCTGATGGGCGAGCGAAAAAGCCAGAGCGCGACACGCCCACTCGGCGAGCGACTTCTCGCCCGTCGTCGCCGACACGCGCGCCAGCAGCGCTGCGATTAGAAAATTGATATTATGCACCACCGTGTTGTCGAAAGGAGTATAGCTAAAGCAGATCTTGTCAGCGGCCTCGTGGAGCCGGTGGAGGTGGCTGATAAGGAACGTGCACGCGCTTCGGGCAATTTCGAGGTCGCGATCATTGCCCCATGCTGCGTGGCGGTCGAGAAACGCGTGGGCCGCAAACACCGTCGCTACCGCATTGGGCGCGAGGCGTGGAATAAAGAACGCACGCGCCTGCCAATCGAAGTTGTAGCCCCAACACCACGGCTCATATCCCGGCGCTCGCAGGTGCTCGAGCCGGGTAAAGATGTCCGAGACGTCATCGGGTGCAATCCAGTCGGAAGCGGCTTGGGTCAACCGGACGAGTCCGCTTGCGAAAAGTGCAAGTCCCTTGGGATTCTCTTCCTTGGGTACCCCCACCAGAGGTCGCAGATTCAGCAGTGATCGCTTGAAGAGTTGAATCCATGCCAGCCGACACGCTCGCTGGCGCTTGAAGGGAAGCGCTTGGAACAACCGGCTGTTCAGGCCGTCGTAAAGATCCCAGCCCTTCCAGTCGTTCTTGCGGCAGAAGTCGTAGAGGCGGCGCAACGCTTGCTCAATTGGACGCATTTCATTTCTGCTCTTCGTGGAGTCTTTCATGACGCTTTGAGCGTCGCCCGGAAAACGATGGCAATGCCTTGCGATGGAGCGCCGGCGGCCCGCCGGTGTTTCAAACGTCCGTGGGCCGGAAATCGTTCCCCTATGGAAACCATTTGCGAAAAGACGGAGTTCCTAAGCGCCGGCGGGCCGCCGGCGCTCCACCGTAAACCCATTTTCGGGGTAGTTCCCACTTTGGTGGGTCCGAGAAGAATGCAACCCACTGAAGTGGGAACCACGAACTTCTCGATCCTTGCCGGATGTCCCCCTTGGCGTCATGAGAAACTCCAAAGCAGCTCTCCGCAAAATCACTGGCCCGCGACAGCAGTCTTCATCAAGTCCTCGATCGTGGAGCGCCGGGGGTCTGCGGCCTGCAACGCGCTTTGCATCTCTTTGAGAACCGCGACGATTAACGGTTTTTGCGCGGCGGAGGCCCACAGGCGCGACAAATGTGTGGAGGCCCTTGCAACATGCTGGGGTGATCCCAGGAGCGCGAACGCCGAGGCGACAGCCGGCTCCAACGCCCCAAAATGCTGATAGCCCACGGCCAGACCGTCGAAGCCGACGCGGCTGGCCGGCGCGTCGGCTGCGGCCATGCGGAACTGGACAATCCCATCGGCCCAGCGACCCAGACCGAACAGAAGGCGGCCCAGTTCCGCTCGCGGGGTTGCCGGGTTGCCCGTCGGGATCGGCTCAATGGCCAACGCTTCGGCGAGATGCCGTGCCGCTTCCGCGTGGTCACCCGATTTCTCTTCGCATGAGGCCAACTCGCGAAGCGGCTGCGCGCGATGGGCCATTGTCCGCAGCGCCCGCTGGAAAACTTGGGCGGTGGCGGTCGTCTGATCCTTGCCGCTTTGGGTCAGTCCGGCGAAGAAAGCCGCATAGCCCTGATGCGGATTGACAGCGAGCGAGCGCTTCGCCCATGCGGACGCATATTGAGGTTTCTTGGCAGCAGCCGCATTCTGGGCGCGCCATGCATAGTGCTCAGCCAGAATTGTCTGATACGCCGAGAGAAAAGCAATCTGACACACAACGGCAACTGCCACTGCGATCACGAAACGCCGTGGTTTCACACCACCGCTCATGCGATCCGATCGCTTTCCCCTTTTCTGAATCACTTGGTTTTGCTTCCTTCTCTTATTTGCGAAATCTGTGAAATCTGTGGTTGCTGTTATTTTAACCAGCGAGCGAACCAATCGAGCATCTCGCGCCACATTTCAGGCGTGTATTTGTGCGCGATGCCCGGATAGACGACGCCTCGAAATCGCTCACTTCTTCCATAGAGATCATAAACCTTCTGGGTGAATGCATTGATCTTGTTCACGCCGCTGACCGGTGAGCCGCCGTCCTGATCGCCTGTCAATGTGAGCAGCGGACGCGGCGCAATCAGCGATACCACTGCTTCGGTGTCGAAGTGGCGCAACATGCCGGGAACAAAGTAATAGATACCGTGCTCGCGCAAGCGCCCCGTTGCGATCAAGTCCTGGTAGCGCGTCAGGCAACAGACGCATACGGCCGCCGCGGGTCGCTCATCGAGCGCCGCGGTCCACCACGAGCGCGTGCTGCCCATACTCATTCCTGTGACGCCGATTCGTTTCGGGTCCACCTCGGGCCGTGAGCAAAGATAGTCCAGCGCGATCAGGTCGTCGCGCACCATCATGCCCCACAGGGTTCGCCCCAGCCACAGATTCAATTTGCTCATCGTGAGTTCTTCGGCGCCGCCTTTTTCTTTCTCGCCCATCGGCCCTTTGCCGCTTCGCTCGCCGAAGCAATAAGCGTCAATGGCAAGAACGACGTAGCCGCGCCGCGTGAGTTCAACCGCCGGTTCTTCGGAGGTCGGCTGCTTCTTGAAAACCTCCTCTTTGCCCACGTCATAGAGGCCGCCGTGTTGGTGGCAATAGAGAATCGCGGGCGCACGTCCTTTGAGACCGTCGGGCAGACAGAGATAGCCGGGCACTGTTGCACCGGCGTCGTTGTCGAATGTGAACTTCTCGACCGTGAAGCCTTCGGGACGATGCGTGCGCTCGATCATTCGCACCTTGAGTTGCCTGGGGCGCAGTGGAAGATCGCCGAGAAGTTGCCAAAGCAGCTCGCGCACCTGTTTTCGGCGCGCCTTCCATTGGTCGAGTTTCTTGGGCACGGCAAACTCGACCGCCGGCACACCGGGAACGATTTGCTCCGGCGCCGCGCCGCGCGCCCGCCCCGTAATCGTTGCGATCCCGCACAACCCACCCACCCAGAGTTTCCAAATCTGCATGGTGCAATCTCCCGCCAAATCTATCGCTCGGCTCACCCTGCTTGCTTCAAGGCCAAGAGTTATGAAGTCATTTCTGCGGCGTCAAGAGAATAGCCTCTTTGGGCAGGCCGAAGGGCTTGCCAAAAGGAGCGCTGCCGGTCCAATTCATCTGTCCTCGTAGGGCTCGTTGCTATTTGAGATTATAGAGCGCCACGTCGTCGAACCAGACGATATCATTGGGTGTCGTCTGATCGCGGGCGCCGAGCAGGATAACCAATTGTCCGACACCTTCGGGCACCTCAACAACGCCAAACATTTCGCGCCATGCGTCGCGCGGCTCCTCGGCAAAGATGAGAACGTCGAGCGCTTCCGCCGACCATTTTCCTTCGCCGGTCTGCCAGCGAATGCGGATCGAGGCTTCGCCCTTGCCCTGAAGCCGCCGAACGGCCCGCACGGCATAGCGCTCGCCCGGCCGCACGTTGTGTCTCTGGATGAAACAGCCGTTGGCGACATTCGACGCGCGGGCTGCGCCCTTTGCGGAGGCGCCGGCCTCGCGGTCCCAAACGAAACTGCCCTTTGATTTTTCGTCCTCCCAACTGCCCCATCCGGCGGGCGGCCTGCCCTCTTTCCAATTCTCGACCGAGCCATCGCTGGTGGATGCCTTTTCGGAGCCGAAGTCGCCATTGCGCGCGAGGTTCACCAACTTGCTTTCTTTCTTGAGCTCGGCGATCCGAGTCCGGCCATAGTCAATGGGGTCGCGGGCGAAACGAAACGCCTTCTCGCAATCCGGCAGCGCTTCCGGCCAACTCTGCTCGCGAACGCTCTTGCTCGGCGTCGGCCACCATCGGAACTTCTCGCCATAGACCCAGACATATTCATCGCTCGCGCGCAGGGCGGTTTGGACGTTCGCGCGCAGCCGGTCCACCCGCGAGCCGCCCTTGCCGTCCACATACCACGGCGACTCCTTCGGGTTCCAATAGGCGTCGAGATAGATGCCGAAGCTGACCTGCACCTGTGCGCGATATTTGGCGCGGTTTTCGGGCGAAACCAAAGTCTGGCACGCGCCCCTGATGAGAAGCGCCGCCTCGAGATACTCGCCGACGCTGTTGTAGCGATAGGCCGATTCGCATCCGTCCACCAGCGCCATGGTGGGCGGGACGACGTCGAGCCAGCCGTCAATGAACGCCGGATAGAGGCCGTAGCTCATCGAAGCGAGCGCGTGGCGCGGATTGGCGTGTCGGGTCGCGGTCCCATTGACGCTGTTCATGAAATAGCAGAAAAGCGTGATGTCCGGAAACTCCTCAGCGGTCGCCTTCATCACGGCGCGGCCACGCTCGCGCGCCTTTGCGCAATAGTCGTCGAACGAATGTTTGTCGCGTTGGGCTTGCGCGGCATAGCGAAACTGCGCATAGGGCTGCGTGTAAGGCTCGGGGTCGAACAGGATTCCTTTCAGGCCCGATTGTTTTGCCACCCACGCCGCAATCCGCCAATGGGCGATGATGTTTCGCCAGCCGTCGTCGTCGAACCAGTCCACATTGCCGGGATTGGCTCCGATGATGACAAAATTGTCGGTGAAACGGGTGAAGCGGCAGTCCTTGAGGGTTTTGACCTCTGGCTCGAACCACTCGCGCTGCCACTTCTCGGAGCTGAAGGCGGTGCGCAGCGGACACCGGCGCTTCTCATCCACTTGCCCAACCACGCCGATGACCACTCCGTCGAACGGCTGCTTCTCCATCTCGGCGAGATTCTTCAGCAACCGCTCCGGGTCCGGCATGTCCCACCCCGTCTCGATGAGTTTTTTCGCCCGTCGCCCGTTCCGTAATGGCTCGCTTGCCATTTGCGCGTCGCTCACCAACGCGCCCACAAGCCCGATGCAAATAGCCATCTGCAGGTATAAGGGCCTTCTCTTCACCGTTCACCTCCCTGGACGGCATTTTGGCATGATCCCCAAGTGAGTTCGTTCTGTATCAGAACTATCCCTCATGTGCAACTGTCTTGTGTCATTTCTTGTGGGCGAGTGTACGGGTGTGGCCGACTTTTTTGATTGATTGCGGGTTCTGCGGGCATAGAATTTGCCCTTGAAATCAACGAGAGGTGGTGCGCATGGCCGGCGCCGCACAAATTGATGTTCGAACCGACCTGTTCGCCGAAATCGAGCGGCTGAAAACGGAACTCAACGCCGTTCTGTTGGCGCATTACTACCAGGAGCCTGACATCCAGGACATCGCCGATTTTGTGGGCGACAGTTTGGGGCTTTCGCAGCAGGCGGCGGCGACCAACGCCGACGTGATCGTTTTCGCGGGCGTCCATTTCATGGCCGAGACGGCCAAAATCCTCAGCCCGACCAAGCAGGTTCTGTTGCCCGATCTGGAGGCGGGCTGCTCGCTGGCCGACAGTTGCCCGCCCGACAAGTTCGCCGCTTTCATCGCCGAACATCCGGGCCACGTGGTGATCAGCTATATCAACTGCTCGGCGGCAGCCAAGGCCCTGAGCGACATCATCTGCACGTCGTCCAACGCCGAGGGAATCGTGCGGCAGATTCCGCCCGACCGGCCGATCATTTTTGCGCCCGACCGCAACCTCGGCGCTTATCTCATGAAGAAACTGAATCGTCCTTTGGTCCTTTGGCCGGGCGAGTGCGAAGTTCACGTGATTTTTTCGGAAAAGAAGATCGTCGAGTTGAAAGTCCGGCATCCCAACGCATTGATCATCGCTCATCCCGAATGCCAGGAGCGCGTACTGCAGCACGCCGACTACATCGGCTCAACGGCAGGGATGTTGAAATTCGTTCAGCAGTCCAACGCGCGCGAGTTCATCGTCGTGACCGAGCCGGGCATTATCCATCAGATGCAAAAGAGTTGTCCGGACAAGGCATTCATTCCCGCGCCGACGGACACAGAGTGCCCGTGCAGTCAATGTCCTTACATGCGCAAGAATACGCTCGAAAAGATCTATCTATGTATGAAGAACCGCGCGCCCGAAATTGTGCTCGACGAACAGTTGCGCCTGCGCGCCCTTCGCCCGATTCAGCGCATGTTGGAAATGAGTTGAACTCCGAACCAAAAGCTGACGCGGGGATTTCCCAGCCGGTCTTGATCGTCGTCGGCGGGCCGACGGGTGTCGGCAAAACCGACGTCGCCGTCGAGGTGGCATTGCGTTGCGGCGGCGAGATCATCTCGGCCGACTCGATGCAGGTCTATCGCCGGCTGAAGATTGGGACCGCCAAGCCCACCGCCGAGCAATGTCGTGGCGTCGGCTATCACGGCATTGATTTGATCGAACCCAGCGAGACCTTTCATCTTGGTGCGTTCATCGAAATGAGCGATCGGCTGATCGGCGAGATCGTCGCGCGCGGCCGGCGACCACTGATCGTCGGCGGAACGGGGCTTTATATCAAAGGACTGCTTCAAGGCGTTTTCAATGCCCCCGAAGCGGATCGAACAATCCGCGAACGATTGCTGGCGCGAGTGGCGGCAGAAGGCGCACCTGCTTTACATGCGGAACTGGAGCGGGTGGATCCCGAAGCGGCGGCAAATATTTCGCCAAACGATCCGATTCGCACCACGCGCGCCCTGGAAGTCTGGGAGCAGACCGGTCGTCCGATCTCGCAACTGTGGCGCGAGTCGCGTGCAGCCGGATCGCGCTATCCTTATCATCTCTTCGTTTTGGCGCGGGAGCGCCGCGACCTCTACGAACGCATCAATCAGCGGGTCGAGCGGATGTTTCGCGCGGGTCTGGCCGACGAAGTGCGTCGCCTTGTGGCCGAGGGCGTTCCGCCCGACTGCCACGCGTTCAAGGCGCTCGGCTATCGTCACGTGCTGGCCTGGACCGAGGGGCAAAGCAGCGAACGCGAGGCGGTCGAACAGATGCAGAAACACTCGCGCCGCTATGCGAAGCGCCAGATGACCTGGTTTCGCGCGATGACCGGAGCGCGCTGGATTGACGTCACCCGCCGAAGCGTTGCCGATGTCGCCGACGAAATCGAACGTGGCGTCGCATCGAATGAGCCGCTGACGCGAACGTGGTTTCCGAACGACCCTCAAGAATGAGTTTCATGTTTCCGGGTTCCAAGGCCTGGAGGGATGGAAACGCGTTGCCATGCGGATTGCCTACGTTTTTTTGTTGCAAGCGTTTTGCGCTGTTTCCCATCATCACAGCGAAGTCCGCATGGCCGGTGGGGGAGCCCCAGCGCAAAATCATCAGGTTTGCACAGGAAACAAGGGATCTCTGGCCGCGGCGCGCGAAATGTCTCAGGACGCCAGACGGGCAATGGGGCGATCGAGTCGCCCGGAGGAGTTGGTATGTCGAAAGTATCCATGAATTTGCAGGACAGCTTTTTGAACCAGGTGCGCAAGGAAAACACCGAAATCAAAATGATTCTGCTCGACGGCACCACGCTCAACGGAGTCATCAAGGGATTCGATAATTTCACGGTCATTCTCGGCAGCCGCGGCGCACAGCATCTCATTTATAAGCACGCAATCGCCCAGATGATTTGGCGTCGGTCGGCGGGTCGCAAAGAACAGGAAGGCGAAGAGGCGGACGGCAGGAAGAACGAAGGCTTCAATCGTATGGATCTCTCCCAGGTCAAGATCGAAAGCGTTTCGGGCTAAGCCCGGCCATCCAGCGCGAAGCCCCCCGCGCAGTCCAGCTACGGCATGGCGCGACTGTATCAGACAACGAGCGAAACGGAAACATTCCTGGTGGTGGAATTGCGACCGTTGCGCGAAACGTCGCTTTGCGCCGACTTGCGTCTGGCCGAACTCGTCCGGCTCGTCGAGAGCGCGGGCGGTCAGATCGCCGAAAGCGCCACCCTCACGCTTCGCAGCATTAACGCCGCCAGTTTCATCAGTCGCCATAGCGCCGAACGAATCGCCCAACGGATCGCCGAATTGGATGTAACCGGCGTGGTTTTTGATGCCCCGCTTTCGCCTGCGCAGTTTCGCAACCTCGAACAACTTTGCGCCGTCAAGGTGCTCGACCGCACGGGAATCATTCTCGACATTTTTGCTCGCCGCGCCCGCACGCACGAGGGACGCCTTCAGGTCGAACTGGCGCAATTGCGCTACCTGTTGCCGCGCCTTACGGGTCACGGCGTCGAGATGTCGCGCCTGGGCGGTGGAATCGGGACGCGCGGACCCGGCGAAACGAAACTCGAAACCGACCGGCGCCGCATTCTTGCCCGCATCGGCCAACTGCAGGGAGCCATCGAGGCGATTCGTCGTCATCGCGGCACACAGCGTCGTCGCCGATTGCGCCTGACGTTGCCCACCGCCGCCGTCGTGGGTTATACCAATGCGGGCAAGTCCACGTTGATTAACCGCTTGACCGGCTCGAACATTTTCACGGCCGATCAGTTGTTCGCAACGCTCGATCCCACGACGCGCGCTCTGGTTCTTCCGCAGGGCACCCATGTGGCCGTCATTGACACGGTGGGATTCATCCGCGACCTGCCGTCCTCGCTCATGGTCGCTTTTCGCGCCACACTCGAAGAGATGAATTATGCCGATCTCCTCATCCAGGTCGCCGACATCTCTTCGCCCAATCGCACGGAAGAGTTGCGGGCAACGGAGCGAATTCTTGCCGATCTGGGTTTGGCCGAGAAACCGCGCGTGCTGGTTTGGAACAAGACGGATCGTCTCGATGGTGCGCCGACGAGCGATTGGCCTTCGCCTTCCGGCCACCCGGAAGCCAGGATTTCGGCCCTAACGGGTGAAGGTCTCGATTCGCTCCTGCGCGCAATTGAGGATCTACTGACGCGCGAGTGGGTGTTGGACACTTTCCTGATTCCCTACAAACGGCTCGAACAGTTGACAGAGTTGCACCAGTGCGGCCAGATTCTCGGTGAACGCTACGAAGAGGCGGGCGTGCGCGTGACGGCCCGCGTCCCCTCTGCGATAGGCACACGGCTCAGCCGCTATGAGACAATGGGAAATGATGAGCTTGGAGTTCAACGTTCACGTTGACTTCTTCTTTTCTTTTTCCTTTTCGGAGGCCTGCCAGGTGAAATCAGAAAATCCGGGAAAGAGGCAGACTGAAGTTTGAACTCCGAACAGAGGGTCCATCGCTGCAACATCGAAAGACTCCCGGGACTGCGATTGGTTTGTGTGTGGAGAATACATCCGTCGCTCATGGTTCATGTTCCTGAAAAAGGGTAGGGGAGTGGGCAATGATCGGCGAGCCGCAAGGCCAGCCGCCACAAGAGCAACCACCGCAGGAACGGCCGCCACAAGAGCCATCGCCGCAACAGGAACCACGTTGGGTCGCGTTGGCAATTGCCCGACATTTCCTTGGGGCGGCGGCTCTGGCCGTGGCGTTGGCGGCCGCGGCCCATTTTTTCTATCTCCACCAGTATCTGCCAAATCATCTTTCACGCTTCAATCCCGAGCTCGTGGACCAACCGGGCCTTCTGTCCACTTTGCGCCATGTTGTTGATCTCAAGGCTAACCCTTATCGCTACTACGCGAGCGGGATAGACTGGCCGGCGCTCGCTGTTGCGGCCGGCGCAGCGCTTGTGTTGATCTTCGTCGGTCTCGTCGCTCTTCATGCCCTTGATCTCTATGTTCCCCAGATCGCCCGCGTGGCGCTTGCCTACGTTGTTGGAATGGGCATTGTCGGTGTCTTGCTCGAAGTCGAAACAATCTTTGGCCTTCATAATCGCCAGACGATAGTTCTCACTGTTGTGGCCGCGCTTCTGCTTCTTGCAGCATTGGCTTTACGCCGGACTCAACAATCGGTGCAAATTGTTGCCACTCCTAAATGGGGGACGTGGCGTTCCGACATCGCGCGGGAATGCGAGCGCCGCTATTATGAAACGCTATGCCATCCCAAGAAGCCTCTGGCCAAAGCGATCTATGGGCTTCTGCTCACGCTGATCGGGCTGCTCACGTTTTTGACCTTCTATCACGGCTCGCTTTGCCCCGTGACCTATTGGGACAGCCAGATCCTCTATGTTGGCTATGCGCGCGAAATCTACTACCAGCACGCCTTTCCATTCAAGGCGGTCGCCCAGGTCGGGATCGGTCTGGGAGCCAATTATCCGCACCTCTACTCGTTGATTACCGCCGCGACAGCAACGGTGGCAGGCCGCTGGTCCGACAGTTTTGCCCAAGTCACGTCGCCGCTCGCCGGTCTGCTGAGTTGTTTTCTTGTGTATCATATCGTGCTTCGTTTGACCCGCCATCGCCTGCTGGCCCTCGCGCTGACGGCGATCTTTCGCGCGATTCCTTATGGCATCGCTTACTTTATCTATGCCTCCGACTACTCGCTTGTGATACTCTTTCCGGCGGCGTTCCTGTATGTGGCTCTCTGCTATCTTGAAACGAACCTCTCCGGCTATCTGATTCTGGCGACGTTGATTCCCGCGTTCGCCATGCACATCAACTACCTTATGGGTCTGCTGTGGGTTGTGTGGGCCGCGATGCTGCTTCTGGCGCACGTCCGGCCGTTGCGCGAACCTCCGCCCGAACCTCATGCGGTTCTGGATGATGAGACCGTGAAGCGCGAAATGGTGGCGTTGCAGACCGCACATCCGCATCCGCCGACGTTGATCCAATTGCTCATATCGGGGCGGTTTTGGACATGGTTCGCGGTCGCCGTGGCAATCGCCACTCCCTGGTATGTGCGCAATTGGGTTCTGACGGGGAATCCTGTCTATGCCTTTTTCCCGCGCCTCTTTCCAAAAACCATGCACTACAATCAGGAAGTCATGGACTCGGCTTTCGTCGAATGGACGCTGAACGGCGACGGAATTGGCAACGCCGCGCTGGCGCCCGAAGGCGCAGCCGAGTTTTGGGAACGGTTTGATCGTTTCCGAAATGCGCGCGACGTTTCGAACATGGAAATTGCGCGAATCGAAACGCTCTTGCGGCACAAGATTGCGGCCTCGTGGCCGTTTTGGGTCACGGGTTTCAATGCCTGGAAACTCGCGCCATCCTTCATTGGGATCGCTTTGCCGGGTTTGCTGATTTTCCTGATTGGATGTCGGCGTTTGAAACAGCTCGATCTCAGCGACCGCGAAGTCGTCGCGAGACGGCGGTTTGGCTGGATTTGCCTTCTCCTGTTTTTGCTTCTTCTTGCCTATCACTACCTTCTGGCCGATTTTTATCTGTATCAGATCATTTCTCTTATCGTGCTGATTCCGGTTTTCGGCGCCTATTTCGTGCGAGCGCTCGCCAGCCGCTTCGCGCGCGGCCTGTTCGTTGCTCTGGCCCTATGGATCGCCGTTTTTCCGGGGCTTGCGATGGCGTTGATGGGATTCAAAATCAAATCGGCGGTCAACATCGCCGGCCGTTCCTATTCGCCGTTCCACCTGGTTGCCTTGCACAACATCGGCCTGGACCGAGCGACGTTCTATCAGTTGGCTTTCGGCGACGATGCGATTGCCTGGGCGGGGTTGAACACTTATTGTCTCGGCGAACGAGTTTTGACGCACGAGAATCGCCACCTCGTGCTCGACCGGCGCGTCAAGATCGTTCACTTTGACGATTGGGACGTGCAGGCGCTGTGGGGCAAGAGTCCCGACGAGCAGTTGCGCGGCCTGCGCGACTTGGGCATCAATTACTATTTGTTCGTTCCCAACGAAACGAGACACCAGATCAATCGCCGCCTGGGACCGCCAGGGAGCCGCGACATCGCCGAGAAGAATCCCGAGCCATGGCGTTTGTCGGCGCTGCGCGGCTGGATTGAAAGCGGCGTTCTCGAATTGATCCAGACGTTCGGCGACAATCGCTTGTATCGTTTCAAGTAGAGGTGAGCGGCGGGAGGTTGGAGATATGGAAATCGGAAAGCGTGAGGCGTGCCGCCGCGATTTGTCGGTTGATTTCTCGATATTGGAAATAGTATTCCCATTGTGTGCATCGGACCGGGCTGGATGGCGTGGTCGGCGGCAAAAGCAATGAGGAGTATTTCGATGTCGGCTATCACTCGAACTCTCCAGGAGGAGACAGGGATGAAAAGAGGAATGAACCGAAGGCAATTCCTGGGAACGACAACAGGCGCCGTGGCGGCGGGAGTCGCGGCCACGGCGGTAACAAGCAAGGCCGTCGCGGCAAAGGCGAGTTTGCCCGAAGAATGTCGGGGAACCAAGACCCGGATCGGCAAGGTTTACATAGGCCACGACCGCTCCGGGTGGCCAAGCCCGGCCGTGATGATGAAAGAGGATGTCGAGAAGTATGAGGCCGAACTGGCGCAGCTGAAACCGAAACTCGCGGACATCGAGTTCGTTGATGCCGGTCTGGTTTCGTCTGCGGCCGATCTTGCACGCGCCAAAGAGAAGCTCAAAGATGTAGACGGAATCCTGGTCATCCATCTCGCGCTGGGCACTGGCCCGCTCATCACCGGCCTACTCGAACTCGGTCCACCCGTCGTAGTTTTTGCCAAACCGTACGCCGGCCACGAGTGGCATATCATTGCCTCGCTCCAGAAGCAGGGCAAGAAGATCGAGATGTACCCGAGCAGCAACTCTGCGGACATCGGGAAGGCGATCCGTCCGATTCGAGCAATCCATCGGTTGCACGAGGCGAAGGTTCTGCATCTGCCGGGCGGGAAACCCGACGAGCAATACATCGAAGCCATCCGCAAGAAATTCGGCACTGAGATCAAAACGATCTCTCTCGATGACCTGACCAAGCGCTATGCGGCGGCCGACAAGGG
>Ga0315277_10000596_pt1 | contig 56862 bp, 48 predicted proteins | sample YL17G05_15_MG_FD_203695 | JGI IMG/M metagenome (GOLD analysis project Ga0315277, IMG submission 203695) | Sediment microbial communities from Yellowstone Lake, YNP, Wyoming, USA - YL17G05_15 | ecosystem: Environmental > Aquatic > Freshwater > Lake > Sediment | place: USA: Wyoming | collected... | reverse complement strand
ACAATACAAACCAGGCGCAAATTTCCGGGCCGTCAATGGACGAATTATCATAATCGCCCCAGAAATTTGCGCCTGGTTTGTATTGTTGCGCCCTGGTCAATTGCGGGAGAAACAAAAGCGCGGTTAAACCTACGAACCCAATGAATAGAAACTTCTTATACCCTTTCATACGACTCCTCCTTGGCTTAATTCCTTGGCTCTGGTCTGGCCAAAATTTTCAGAGTTTTACCCGCAGAGCATTAGGTGGAATTATTATGAACAATATTTAGCGTCTGTCAAGTCCGAGCAGAAGCATTTAAATTTTTTGGTTCAAATCTCGTAACTAATAACCTTTTGACCTTTCAGGCTGTTAAGTAAATGATTGACTCCCATCTAGCGCACATTAACCTTTTGAGGAGTTTGTTTCCAGGCGGTGGCATCTCCCACCTGTCCATAAAGATTAAGCCCCCAGCAAAAGAGCGTATGCCCGGTCTTAAGCGCGCAGGTTTGATCCCCGGCCGCAGATAGCTGTTGCCAATTTAAGTCAGTTCCGATCCTGGTGGGAAGGTTTTTGGAGGCATAAGTTCCATCCCCGAGCGCTCCCTCAAAGTTAGAGCCCCAACACCACAATGATTGCTCAGACTTAAGGCCGCAGGTATGAGCTCCTCCGGCTGAAACCTGAGCCCAATCGGTATCCGCTCCCAGCCGGGTCGGGGTTTTTTGATCGGCTCCCGAGGATCCAATTCCGAGCTGACCCGATCCATTCTCTCCCCAGCACCAGAGCGAGCCGTTGGTTTTAAGGGCGCAGGTATGGTTGGCTCCGGCGGAAATTTTGCCCCAGTTGTTTTCCAACCCCACCCGGGCGGGAACATTCTTATCCGCGGTATTTCCGATTCCCAGTTGCCCGCTTCCATTTTCTCCCCAGCACCAGGCCGAGGCATCATTCTTCAGGCCGCAGGTATGATACCCTCCAGCATTAACCTCCTGCCAGTCATTCCCGGTTCCAACCTGAACCGGTAGATTTCGGTTCGGCGCAGTGGATCCGTCTCCGAGTTGTCCCGAGGCATTATCGCCCCAGCAGAAGAGCGTGCCATTGCTTTTCCGCGCACAAGTATGATCGCTTCCTGCGGTAATTTGAGTCCAGGTGATCCCGGCTCCGATTTGAACCGGACTGGCTTTACCAAGATAGGTTTCATCTCCGAGCTGACCATAACTATTGTCTCCCCAGCAGAAGAGCGAGGCGTCATTTTTCAGGGCGCAGGAATGATTTCCGCCGCCGGCAAGGTCGGTCCAATTGAGATCGGTTCCGACTGGAATCGGCATTTGCTGCTTAAGGGTATTTCCGATCCCAAGCTCGCCCTGATAATTATGTCCCCAGCAGAAGAGCGTTCCCGCAAATTTTTTGGCGCAAACATGCGCCCGATGACCTTGATAATTATTAGCGCCGGATTCCACTTTTTCCCAATCCTCAGAACCGGTCGCTTCCGGAATCGGATAATTCTTGATCTTGCCGTTAAACCCGAGCCCGAGCTGAGCATAATAATTCCCGCCCCAGCAATAGATTTCCCCATTGACCTTGACCGCGCAGCTATGATATGATCCGAGGGTAACCTGGGACCAATCACTATCGGTTCCGATCCGGCCGGGATAAAATTTATCCACCTGGGTTCCATCTCCCAACTGGCCGTCCTCATTCTCCCCCCAGCAGAAGAGCTCATTGTTGGTTTTGATTCCGCAGGTATGGAGCCAGGAGGCTTTTATTTTCGCCCAATCGGCGTCGGCGCCGATCCGGGCCGGGACCGAGACCTCGGCTGTAGCTCCAGATCCGAGCTTGCCATCGGCATTAGAACCCCAACACCAGAGACTGCGATTGGTTTTGGTGGCGCAGGTATATGTGTATCCGGCGGAAGCTGTGGACCAGTCGTAATCACTTCCGACCCGGGTGGGAACTTTTTTATCCAGATGAGTGCCGTCTCCGAGCTGGCCATTATAATTATATCCCCAGCACCAGGCCGAGCCGTTATTCTTGAGAGCGCAGGTATGATAATTGCCCGCGGAAATTTCTTTCCAGTCCAGCGCGGTTGTGATCTGGGCGGGAATATTTTTGTCCGAGGTGGTTCCATCCCCGAGTTGGCCGTAATCATTGTTCCCCCAGCAGAAGATGGCGCCGTTGGTTTTCAAAGCGCAAGTGTTATCAGCACCGGCGGAGATTTTTGCCCAGTCGCTTTCCCATCCTACCTGGGGGCTCAGATTGCTATCCCCGGAATACCCATTTCCCAGCCGCCCCTGTCCATTACTGCCCCAGCAATAAAGCGTGCGATTGGTCTTGAGGGCGCAGGTATGATTTCCACCGGAGGACACCTGAGCCCAGGTGGTATCTGTTCCCACCTGAACCGGGGCGTCCAGCAGATCAGCCTGTTCCGGGTCAATTTCATCATAATCATTATTTCCCCAGCACCAGAGCGTGCCATTGCCGGCAAGAGCGCAGGTGTGATCATAACCTGCCGCCACCTGGAGATAATTAATGATTTCCCACGGAAACTGCGAAGGCTCGGATTCCAATTGTCCGATACCGTCTGTGGCCCGGACCGCAAAAGTATGCGCGCCGAGAGCGAGTCCGCTGTAAGAGACGGGCGATGCGCAGTTGGTCCAGCCCTCTGAATCCAGTTTGCATTCAAAAGCACACGGCCCCGCGGCGCAATCAAATTCAAAAACCGCGTCCCGGTCAGTGGTGGGATTTCTCGGATGAGCAATGATGAAAGAATGCGGATCCGCAAGAGTGATGGTCCAGGCATAACCGGCCGGGGAATCGTCAAGATTGCCGGCTGAATCCATCGCCCGGACTTCAAAGGTGTGCGCGCCCGGATTAAGGCCGGTGAAATTTACCGGCGAGGCGCAGATGGCCCATTGGCCTTGATCCATCCTGCAATCAAAAGCGCAATTCGCTTCATCAGCGCTGAATCCAAATGTGGCCGACCTGGTATCGGACGGATTGGGCGGAGTCAAGTTGATGATGGTATTGGGCGCGATGCTGTCTATGGTCCAACTATAGGCTGCCGGAGTGGGATCTACATTATTGGCGCTGTCCTTGGCGCGAACCTGGAAAGTATGGCCGGCCTCGGCCAAGGAAGAATATTGAACGGTTCCGCTACAGGCGGTCCAGGCTTGCTCATCCAGTTTGCATTCAAAGGTGCAACTCCCTTCATTGCATTTAAACCGGAATTGGGCAAAAGATACTTTTTCCGGGTTATGGGGATGCCAGTAAATCGTGGTTTCCGGCGGAGTGAGATCAATGGTCCAAGTAGAACTTGCCGGCGTGGCATCGGTATTGCCGGCCCGATCCCGAGCGCGCACCGAAAAAGTATGAGAGCCCTGGGAGAGGCTGGGATAAGTTTTAGGGGAAGCGCAGGATTCATAGGCGGCCGTGTCCAGCTTGCACTCAAAATCAGAGCCGGCTTCGGGGGAAGAGAAGGTAAAGGTTGCCGAGGCCTGGCCCGAGGGGTTGGAAGGACGGGAAGTAATGGAAGTATCCGGCGGGGTGCGATCAATGGTCCAGTTATGAAGCGCGGGGGAGGGATCGGTTTTGCCCGCCGGATCCGTAGCCCGGACTTCAAACTGATGAGTTCCCTCAGTGGGGTTAAACTTCAAGCCATAGGGATAATATTTAGCGCCGGTATTTACCGGACCGATAACAGTTCCTCCCCAGATGATCATTTCCGAGCCGGTCCAGATTGCGCTCTGCCGCTCTCTTTCTGAAGGCGCGCCGGCGCTTTCGGTTTCAGTCCAGGAGTTGGTGGACGGTTTATATCTCCCGCCGGTGTTGACATCATATTTCCAGGAGCCATCGTTAAAACATCCACCCCAGATAATCATCTCGGTTCCAGTCCAGACCGCGCTATGATAGTATCTCTGATCCGGGGCATTAGTGCTGGCGGTTGGGGTCCAGGAATTGGACGAAGGATTATATCTGGCTCCGCTCCGATACCCCCCGATTCCGTTAAATCCTCCCCAGACAATCATCCCGGTTCCGGCCCAGAGCGCAGTATGATAAATTCTTCCCGAAGGCGCGTTGGCAGTTGAGGTTTGGGTCCAGGAATTCAAGGAAGGATTATATCTGGAGCCGGTGTTCAAATAATTTGATCCATTATATCCTCCCCAGACAATCATCTCGGTTTCAGTCCAGACCGCGGTGTGAGAAGATCTGGCGCCGGGAGCATTGGTGATGCTGGTTGCGGTCCAGGAGTCAGAGATCGGGTTATATCTTCCGCCGCTGGCCAGGAAGACAGGGTCAGATCCTCCCCAGACAATCATCTCGGTTCCAGCCCAGACCGCGGAATGAGAAGCTCTTGCCGAAGGCGCGTTGGTAAAGGAAGTGTCGGTCCAGGAATCAGTGGCCGGATTATATTTTCCTCCACTGTTATATAAGAGAGCATCGCTTCCGCCCCAGACGATCACTAAACTGGCGGTCCAGACCATAGTATGAGAATGTCTTGCCGTGGGCGCATTGATGGTGGAGGTTGGCGCCCAGGAGTCCGTGGCTGGATGGTATCTTCCGCCGGTGTTGGTGATCGGGTCCCCTCCCCAGATAATCATTTCGGTCCCGGTCCAGACCGCGGGGTGCCGATACCTTGCCGGGGGAGCATTGATCGTTGAGATCGCGGTCCAGAAGACATTATAAATTGCGGGAGAGACACAGAATGACCATCCGCCGGAGTCAATCCGGCACTGGTAAGCGCATCCGGGTTCCGAGCAGACGAACTCAAAGAGCGCGTAATTCTGACTGGTAAAATTGGCCGGGTAAAAGGTAAGAAAGGTATCCGGCGGAACCGCCTCTATGGTCCAGCTATAACCGGCCGGGCTTAAGTCGGGATTGCCCCCGCCATCTATTCCCCGGACTTGAAAAAGATGAAGCCCATCGGAAAGCCCGGGATAATTTTTCGGAGAAGAACAGGCGCTCCATCCGCCGGAATCCAGCCGGCAATCGTAGATGCAGGACGGCTCACTGCAGGTGAACTCAAAAGTGGCGTCTGGATCTGAGCTCGGATCCGGGGGCTGGGAAATGATGAAAGTATCCGGCGCGAAAATATCCAGAACGGTCACGGGGGAAGAATCGCTGACCCGGGGATTCACTCCGTCATCAAAAACCGCGCTCACGGTTCCGGTTCCGCCATACTGATTGCCTTGAAACAAATTGGGCGGATTCAGCTGGGTGAGATCGCCGGTGGACGACCAGATGACATCAACTCCATTGTAAGATTGCGTGCAATCAATAGTGGCCGCATCCGAGAGCGTGCAGGTGGCGGTAAAAGGAATGGTATCTCCCTCATCAATGGTTGGGTTATCCGGCTGAACCTCTATCGCAGTAACATACAAATCCGCGCCGCCCGTAATCTTGATACTAATATTCAGAGGAGCCGTCAGCCGAGCCGGATGACGCTGGTTGTTAACTCCAAACTCGCTATCCGCCGGGATATATACCTCCACCACAATCTCCGAATCATTAGCACAGGTTCCCGGCGCCAGCACCCGGAGGGACCTTCCGGGATTAATATCGTCGGAGGCCCAGCCTCCATCTCCCGGCTCTGCCGTATATTCATATGCCTTTGTTGTGGAATAAGCATAAGTGGAGCCATCCAACACATTCCTGCCATAAATAGAAGCGCCGGCGCAGGTGCTGAGGTCATTCCTGATCTCATACACGATTCCATATCCAGGCCGATACTTACCTGGATTCCAGGACGGCCCCCGGGCCCGAATCAAGACCGAGTCCCCGGCATCAACGGTTGGATTGGTATTCTCAATCTGAATGCTAGCCGGATTTCCGGTCAGGTCGCTATAATTACCTGTGAGCCAGGTCTTGATGATTCCCAGGTCCGGACCATCGGCGATTCCGTTTCCGTCCAGGTCTTGCCATCTGGAAGTGCGGGGCCGGCTATGCGGAGGAATCAGCCAGTAGCCGGGATCCAGTCCGGCCAGGGCATTCTTCAGAGTGGCTAAATCCGGGCCGTCAATCAACGCATTATCCGAATCTCCCCAGTAATAAGCGCCGGGCTTCTGGGCATTTAAGATTGATGGGAGAGAAATGAGCAAGTTGAAAAAGATCAGCCCAGTTGCCAGAGTTCTCTGGAGTCTTTTCATCGCCTTTCTCTTTTGGTCCCGGGTTAAAATTTTTAGCTCAGTGGGACTTTATACAAGGATAACACGGGGAATTGAATAAGTCAAAATTTTTGTAAAACCCGCTTTTATGCCGCCGGCCTTCAGCAAAACTCTTTGGGATCATCCCCGCGGATAATCGGCGCGCTCTCCCAATTCGGTCCTGAGTTTCTAGTGTCCTGTCCCGTAAATTGTGATGCAGGCATCTTGCCTGCCAACTCATTGATTTCGCAGGCTGGAAGCCCGCTCCACAACTAAAAAATAGATAACCTATTTCCGGGACACGACACTAGGCGCATAGAAACAAAGGAGCGCAAAAAATTCTTGACACCCTTTGCCCCTCGGCCATAAGCTCGGGCCGAATGGCGCCTTAGCGCTGGAAATCAATTTAACTATACAATCCCATCATCCGGGCGATGATTTCGCGCATAATTTCGGAACTGCCCCCGCCGATGGTTCCGAGCATGACATCGCGGTAGGCGCGGCAGACCCGGTATTCCTCAATGTAGCCGTATCCGCCGTGGAGCTGGAGGCATTGCCGAGCCGCGCTCACTCCCAGTTCCCCCACCAGGAGCTTGCACATACTGACTTCCTTGATCGCGTTCATTCCCCGATTGACCATATCCGCGCAATGGTAAACCAGGGACTGGGCCGCCTCAATCTCCGTGGCCAAGTCCGCGATCTTGTGGGCATTGGCCTGGAACGCGCAGATCTTGGTCTTGAACGCGGTCCGTTCCTTGCAATAATTGACCGTGTCTTGCAAAAGCAGTTTCAAGGCGGCGATCCCGCTGATGGTGCCGACCAGGCGCTCATACTGGAACCCGTGCATAATCGCGTAAAAGCCTTTGCCTTCCTCGCCCAGGAGGTATTTCTTGTGAATCTTGCAGTCCTCAAACGCCAGCTCAACCGTGTCCGTGGCGCGATGCCCGAGCTTGTCCAGCTTGCGCGTCACGGTAAAGCCCGGGGTATTGGTCGGGAACAAAAACAGGCTGATCCCGGAATAGCCTTTGTTCGGATCGGTTTTGACCGCTAAAGTGAGCCAGTCGGCCTTGGCGCCGTTGGTGATAAAAGTCTTACTGCCGTTGATAATATAATAGTCGCCGTCTTTTTTGGCCGTGCTCCGGATCGCGGCCACATCCGAGCCCGCGTTCGGCTCGGTCACACAAATGGCGCCGATCTTCTTGCCCTGGATCGCCGGCCTTAAAATTTCCTCCTTCTGCTCCTCGGTCCCGAAAGTCACGATCGCCGGCGTGCACATATCGGTCTGAACCAGGACGCTCAAAAGCACGCCCGAACTCTGGCACCGGGGCAACTCCTCGGCAAAAACCACCTTGGTCCAGAAATCAGCTCCAACTCCGCCGTATTTCTCCGGATAGGTGATGCCCAGGAATCCCAACTCGCCCATCTTCTCAAATACCCATCTCGGAAAATTCCCTTCTTCTTCCCATTCATCCGCATGCGGCGCCAACTGCTCCTCGCAAAAACTCCGGACCTGTTGCCGGAATATCTCGTGCTCCTCCGAAAAATAATTCCACATCTTCTCCGCCATCTTCTTACCTCCTTATCGTTATTGTTTCGGGTTCCGTGAACCGTGGACCGATTTTTCCGTCTTCTAACCTTTGAACCCTTGAACCTTTCAACCTTTCAACCTTCTTCACTATCCCTGCTTAGCACACCTTTAAAACCTTGTCAAATCCCAAGCCCGGAACTGACATTTTGCCTTCAAAATGTCAGCAAGGGCAAAGCCCTGGGCCGATTTTTTTGCCGCCTTCTCTGCCTCTGCGGCAACAATCTTTAAGGTTGAAATTTTTGGTAAAGCATTTCGGTGTAAGGGATTGGCTCGATTTCGGTCAAAGGCACTCCGAGCTTTTTCAGGAGGGATTTGAGGAATTGAGAGGCTTTGGGGATCTGCGATTTTTTAGAGACCAGGGTCTCAAGTTCAACGAAATTTCCCAATCCCTGGACCTGGTTCAGCTCAATGGTGACGGGCAGAGGAAATTCTTTTTTGGGCGGAAGATAAAAATATTTTCTGACTTTCTTTTTTTTCTCAATCAGGATCCGGAAGCCGAATTCTTGGCAGAAGACTTTAAATGCTTCCGGGTCTGAGACTTCAAACTCAAACTCCTGGTTGGCTTCCACCCCGGGGCAGGCTTTGCCGGAAATCTTGACCGTGACGATTGATTGCATTCCGCATCTGCGTAGCCGGAATCTTTGCTGCTGATAGCCTTTGGTATCGGCGAAGGTAAAATAAATATCTTCCTGGATGATCTCCTCTTTGAGCCGGGAGATTTTTTCAACCTTTTTCCTTAGCCCGGCCAGATCATCGGCCCAGGCTTTAAGTTCAACTTCAATGTTTCTGCAATTTGGTTTAGGCATCGGATCGGCATTCACGGTTGATAGGTTGATAGGTTTATAAGTTGATAGGGTGCGGTGGAATGATGTATTTTTCTTATCAACCTATCATCCTATCAACTTATCAACTTTTAGAAGCAGGGCTTTCCTTGCCGCTATCGCTCTTGACCGGCTCAACCTTGGGAGCCGCAGACTCTTCCTTTTTCTTCTTGCCGTTTCCGCCCGCGCTCTCGGCTTTTTTATAATCCGTGGCATACCATCCCGAGCCTTTGAGCTGGAAGCTGGTCTGGCTCATCAGTTTTCTGACCTTGCCCTTGCAATTCGGGCATTTCCTAAGCGGTCCATCCTTGATCTTCTGGGTCACTTCAACGGTGCCGCATTTGTCGCACTCATATTCATAAATCGGCATTATGATGTTCCTCCGCTCTCCTCTAACCACTTGAAATTTTAATCATTTATGGCTGATTGTCAACCTTCAGCGAATGCGGGACAAGAATGTCCATTCCCACAAGAGAAATCCTTTTTGACAGCGCCCGGCATCGGTGATAAATTTTTTAGACGAGAACTCCGCCCGGGATTCGGGCGGGGGATTTCTAAAGGAGGATCAAATGAGCGTTGCATTGATTTTGGGAATTATTCTGGTTGTGGCCGTGGCCGGATTGATCGGCTACGGGGTGAGTATCTACAACAGCCTGATCCAGGTCAAGAACAACATTGAAAAAGCCTGGAAGAACATAGATGTGCTTCTGCTCCAGCGGCACGATGAGATTCCCAAGCTGATTGACACGGTCAAGGGGTATCAAAAACATGAGCAAGGGCTTCTGGAAAAATTGACTCAACTCCGGGTCGGGTACCAGCAGGCGGCCGGCATTGATGACAAAACCAAGATTGAAAACGAGCTGAATCGGAATTTGGGCCGGCTCCGGATGGTCTGGGAGGGATACCCGGACTTGAAGGCCAGCCAGAATTTCATCCAGCTCCAGAACCGCATCTCCGCCCTGGAATCGTCCATCGCCGACCGGCGGGAATTTTTTAATGACAGCGTCAACATCTACAACATCCAGATTGAAACTTTCCCGGCAATGCTCCTGGCAAAACCCCTGGGCTATCAGCGCCGCTCCTTGCTGGAAGTTCCGGAGGAAATGAAGCAGGATGTCAAGATCAGTTTTAACTGAACCTGCCCCGCTTAATGGCATTATCAAAGAATAAAGGCCTGTCCTGGTATATCGGGATCGCGCTGGCGGTGGCGATCCTGTCCGCGCTTCTGCTCGGGATTTTGGGACTGATCGGCTATTTGCTTCCGATGATCGTGGCCGGGTTTATCGTTGCCGCGCCCATAGAATATTTTACCAATGCCCGGAGAGATAATCAGGGTTTTGGATCCGCTTTGCTGGAAGGGCTCCGGGCGATGATCGCATTTCCTTTGCTGACTATGGGGATCGGCGCTCCGTTCCGGACAATAATGCTGGCCGGTTTCTATTTTTATTTCCACTATCGTTCCCCTGAAATTCATTTTGCCGAGATCCCGAAAGCCGCGAAAATTTTTCTCTTCTGGTCTCCCTTTGATGTGATCATTGCGGGTTGCGGAATTGCTTTCGGGATCATTGCCACCGGGATCACCATCTATCTGATCCATAAGCAATCTCAGCAGGTGGAAAATCTCCCGACTTCCAAAGCCCGGTCCGCGGCGCTCGGTCTTTCTGAATTTAAAGGCGTGGCCCGGAAAGTTGAAGACGCGAAACTGGCCAAAACCGAGCTCACCGGCGACGCCTTTTACAAAGAATTATCTTCCCGCCCCACCGAGCCGATCCTGTTTAGCGGAAAAAGGGTCCCGATCGCAGGCGACCAGCCAATCCAGACCACCCATAAACGAAGCCGGTTTTATCTGGAGGATGACACGGGCCGGATTCTGGTGGACCCGATTGATGCTGATTTCTGGGATGGCGGGAGCGCGTCTTTTCTGGAGCCGGTCTGCAAGATTCTGCTTACCCGGCGGGTTTTTAAAAGCAATCCGCCCCTGGGAGATACGGTGGTGACGCGGGAGCTGTTTCCCGGCGATCCGGTTTATGTGCTGGGGAATGTTGAGATGAATCCGGAAGCTCCGCGGGATGCGGTCGGATCGGACCGGCTGATTGTGAGGCGATGCACGGCGCCGGTGAAACGGGAATGGCTCAACTGGATCTTTTTCAATTCCGAGCGCTTCATCAAGAGCCGCGATTACCGCTATCTGTTCCTGCTTTCCGACGCCTATGAATACCAGCTTCGGGACCAGCTTTACCGGGGCATTTACAGCATCCTGGTCCCGGGCGCGATCTGGACCATCAGTTCTATGATTCTTCTATTCCTGGCTTTGAAGTTGCTCTAAAAAAATAATGAAATGAAATCCAATAGATGAAGGAATAAATGAAAAGCCAAAATTCTTCAACCGAATTTAAAAAACCTCCCAAAGATTTCTTCTGGTATCTCGGGATCGCGATCGCAGTGGCTTCCCTCTCCGTGCTCCTGCTCATGATGATGGGAGCCATCGGCTATTTGCTTCCGATGCTCGTGATCGGGTTTGCGGTTGCCGCTCCCATTCAATCTTTGGTATCGTCCCGCAAAGAGGGCAAGGACCTGGGAGCGGCTTTGCTGGAAGGGCTCCGGGGATTGATTACTTTTCCAGCGCTTTTCCTGGGAATCGGCGCTCCGTGCCGGACCATAATGTGGGCCGGTTTTTATTTTTACTTCCTTTATCGGTATCCTGAAATTTCTTTTCCAGAAATACCCAAAACCGCGAAAATATTATTTTACTGGGCTCCGTTTGAGGTCTTGATTGCGATTTGCGGAATTGCCTTTGGAATCATTATCCCCGCGGTCGCGATCTTTCTGATCTTCCGCCAGGCGCGTTTGGTGGAAGACCTTGCCACTTCCAAAGCCCGGTCTGCGGCGCTCGGAATTGCCGAGTTCAAAGGCATAGCCCGGCGGGTTGAAGAGGAAAAGCTGAAGAAGACCGAGTTGACCGGGCAAGGGTTCAGCCAGGAGCTTGAAAGCAGGGGAATTGAGCCGATCCTGTTCTTTAGCGAGATCAATCCCAAAGAGTCGGAAAAGCCTGCTCAACGAACCCGAAAGCTGAGCAGGTTTTACCTTGAAGATGACACGGGCAGAATCCTGGTTGATCCGACGGGCGCGCAATTATATGATCCGGAGAGCCCTGGCAATGAATTCAAATGGATGGAAATCCTGCTGGATCCGATGGGAGCGGCGCAATCCTGGTGGGGCGGGAGCGCGTCGGTTATGGAGCCGGTCTGCAAGATTCTGCTTACCCGGCGGGTTTTGAAAAGCGATCCGCCCCTGGGAGATACCGTGGCGACGCGGGAACTGCTTCCCGGCGATCCGGTCTATGTGCTGGGGAATGTTGAGATGAATCCGGAAGCTCCGCGGGATGCGGTCGGATCGGACCGGCTGATAGTGCGGCCCTCAACCGCGCCGGTGAAGCGGGACTGGTTCAACTGGATCTTTTCCAATTCCGAGCGCTTCACCAAGAGCCGGGACTACCGCTATATTTTCCTGGTCTCGGACGCTTATGAGTATAAACTCCGGGAAATTCTTTTCCGGGGAATTTATATCATCCTGGTGCCGGGAACCATCGGGACCGCCGGTTCTTTGGCCCTGCTCCTGATCGCCCTGAAACTCCTTGGCTGAAGAGCAAGTGTTCCGGCTTTCGGGATCCGGGTTCCAGACTCGGCCGGTTCGGCATCTTTTTTTTCAAACCTTGGAAAACAAGCTGGGGCCGAAGAAGAGCGGATTGGGCTCCAGTTGCTCGGATTCAATCAGCTTTCTGCCTAAAATCATCAACTGGATCTGGCTGGCGCCGGCGCCGATTTCCATCAGCTTGGCGTCTCTTACGAACCGCTCCACTCCCGCTTCCCGCATATATCCGTGCCCGCCCATTACTTGCACCGCATCCAGACCGGCCTGGGTCGCGGCCTCGCTGGTGAACAGTTTGGCCGCGCTTGCCACCAGAGTGGTGTCCTGGCCCAGCTCGTTCATCTCGCCGAGCAGAAAGAGAAAAGCATAGCTGGCAAACAGTTTTTCCCAGATGCGCGCGAGGAGAAACTGAACCGCCTGGAATTTAATGATCGGCTTTCCGAATTGAACGCGCTCTTTGGCGTATTTGGTCGCCTCTTGCAAAGTGCGCTCCATAATCCCGATCATCATACAGGGCGTCACGGTCCGCTCATTGGTCAAGACCCGGAAGGCGTCAAACAGGCCCTGCCCTTCCTGACCGAGCAGATTCTCTTTGCTCACCTTGACCTGGTCCAGATAAATCGCGCCCGTCGGCGAGCAGGTCATCCCCATTTTTTCAAAGGGCGGGCTGGTATCAAGTCCGGCCATTCCGCGCTCCAGGATGAATCCGTTATATCCCTTCTCGCCATTGGCATAGACCACGAAAATATCCGCGAGCGGGGCATTGGTGATAAAGGTTTTCTGGCCGTTGAGAACATAACCATCTTGATCTCGCTTATAGGTGGTCTTCATCGCCCGGATGTCCGACCCGGCCTCGGGCTCGGTCAATCCCCAACAGCCGAGCTTTTCTCCGCGCACGAGCGGCAGCGCGTATTTTTCCTTTTGCTCCCGCGTGCCGGTGGCGAGGATGGAGAAAAGACAAAGCTCCAGGCTGGCGCCCATAGACAGGGCGAATCCGGGCAGGGTTTTGGAAACTTCTATGGAGACCAGGTTCCGGGTGATGAATTCGCGGCCCTGGACCCATTGCTCCAGGTCTTCCAGGCTTTCAAGCTGAGTGGTTCCCTGAACCTCCCGCAAAAATTTCTGGATGACCGGAAAAATCTTTTCCTCACCCTTCTCCAGCGCTTCTATCTTCGGCTCTATCTCCTTCTGGCAAAACTTCCGCGCCGTCTCCCGCGCCATCTTCTGCTCGTCCGTGATCTTTAAACTCATCATTCTTTACTACCTCCCTTGTGCGAGCGATCACGCCTGGGCGTGATCGCGATTCCTTTTCATCCCAGCGGCTTCAGCCGCGACATCTGTAATCTGCAATATTTCTCTTCCTCCTCCCATTCCCGCCTCGCAAAACTGCCCGCCTTCTTCAAACCAGGCTCTCAAGATCAATAACAGCCTCAGATAGCTCATTCAGATATTTCATTGGTTTTCCTTTGCCAGAGCCTTTAAAGCTTCCTTTTCCCGCTCCATCTCTTCAATCAATTCTCTTTCCGTGGGCAGGTAAAGCAGATACTTGGATGCGAAAAGCTTTCTGCTGTTTTTGAGAACGGAATATTTAACAATGGTCTCGTCTTTTTCAGCGCAAAGGATTATGCCAATGGTCGGACCATCATCTTTACTCCTGATCTTGTCCTCATAAAGGCGAACATACATATCCATCTGTCCGATGTCCTGATGGCTCAGCTCCCCGACCTTCAGGTCAATTAAGATAAAGCATTTGAGAAGATAGTTATAAAACACCAGGTCAATATAAAATTCCCTGGTCTCCGTGGAGATTTTCTGCTGGCGGCTCACAAAAGAGAATCCTCTGCCCAATTCCAGCAGAAATTTCTGCAGGTGGTCAATCAAAGCCTTTTCCAGGTCTTTTTCCAGCCAGGCCCGCTCCGGATTCAAATCCAGGAACTCCAAAACATCGGGGTCCTTAACAAAATCCCGAGTGCCGGATTTGCTCATTTCTGCTTTTAAGGCCGATTCCTTCCTGACCCGGCCGCGCTCCTTGCTGGAACGCAGGCGCTCATAATAAAGAGAATGGATCTGCCGCTCCAGCGCTCTTGAGCTCCAGCCCGATTCAGCCGCCTCCCTTAAATAGAAATCCCTTGCCCGGGAGCTTTCCACCCGCATCAACAGCCGGTAATGCGACCAGGACAATTCGCTACGCAGTGCGTAGCGAATCTCCCCCTCCGCCGAAAAGCAAAGGTAAAACTGACGAAAGTTCCTCAGATTCTGCTCCGTGAAACCCCGACCGAATTCCCGGCTCAACCGCTCGGAAAGACTTTTAATCAAATAACTTCCATATTCTGCCCGGGCTTTGCCCTTTTGCTCTTCCTGGACAATCCGCTCGCCGATTTGCCAATACCCTTGAACCATCGCGTAATCGACAGACCGATATGCAAAGCCGCGAGCGCCGGTTATGATCCTCCTAATGTCATTATAGAACCCCCGGCTGACCTCCGCCGGCTTTATTTTTTTGCCTCCCCGATCAACCCCTGAGACAACCTTCTTTAGCTTACTCACCAATCAGTCTCCATTCCCAATTCTTATTCCACCTCCCATCCCCGCCTCTCGCCCGCCAACCGCTTTATCCTCTTACCGATTGCTTTTAAATGCAAATTCAATTTGAAGACAAATGAAGAATTCACTAGCAACTTATCATGCAAGTTTTTCTTGTCCCAGGGAATATACTGAACCTGTCGCTGGGCTCGGTTTCCGGTGAGGTAAGCCCACGATTTTATCCCAAGAAAATTTCTTTACGATGCATCGCCAAAAAATCAGCCTCTGGAGAAAATTTTTCTGGAAGCCTTATTTGCCTGCCTCTATAGTTCATAAAATTTTTCTCAATGGCCTCTTCGGATAAATAATCCTCCAGGTATTTACTTAAAATTAGATTAAAATCCCGGTCCAAGCTGATTAAGCCCGTGAATCTTTCTTTCCTTGATCATCGCGGCCGGAATTCCAAAACCCCGAACTCCAAACCCCGAATTCCGAACTCCGCCACCCGACTCCACCCGGCTCTGTTTTTTTTGAAATTTTTGGCTATAATCTATTTTGATATTTTTAGCATAGAGGTGAGGAAAATGCCAGAGAAGAGTCAGGAAGAGTTGGATCGGGTGGCGTTTGCGCTGAATGAGAGCCCCTTTTATCAGCACCTTGGGATGAGGATTGTGAGAATCTGGGAGGGACATTCAGAGATGCATCTGGAGCTGACTCAGACGCATAAGAATATCTGGAACACTTTTCACGGCGGGGCGATTGCCAGCGTGATGGATTCCACTTGTGGCACTTCGCTTTCTTCTTCGCTGGAGGAAGATGAGGGCGCGATCACGATTGATCTGCGGGTGAATTATTTGTCTCCGCCGAGAGAGGGACTTTTGATCGGCAAGGGGAGGTTTGTTTATCGGACGAGAAATCTGGCCTGGAGCGAGGCCGAGGCGTTTGACCAGGAAGGCAACCTGATTGCTACTGCCCAGGCGATTCATCGGATCATCAAGCGGGATTGGGGAAAAAATCGGTAAACGAGAAAAGAGAAACGAGAAACAGGATCGCGCCTAAAGGCGCTCGCACATTAAAAGCAAGAAACGGTAAACGAGGAACGAGAAACAAAATCGCGCTGCGAAGGAGGAGGAAAATGGTTACTGCCATCGTTCTGATCAACGCGAAACGGGATAAAATCCCGGAAACCACCCAGGCGCTTTCTGATCTGCCCGGGGTCACTGAAGTTTATTCCATTGCCGGGGCTTACGATATTGCCGTAATCATTCGGGTGAAGGAGCCCCAGTCGCTGGCCGACCTGGTCACCAAGAAGATGCTCAAGCTGGAGGGGATAGAAAAAACCACCACATTGATCGCTTTTGAAGTCCTGTCCAAATACGACCTGGAGCGGATGTTTTCGCTCGGGCTGGAAAAATGACTTTGCCGGAAGAGGGCAAACCGGAGAGCGAAGAAAAACCAAAACTCCGTTTCAACCTTCAAATTATTCCGGCCCAGGTTTCGGGCGAGAAGATGCTGGTGTTCCAGGACCCGGAGCGCTGGTGCGAGGAGTTGGTGATTCTGCCGGCAAATTTAGCTCCGATCCTTCAGTATTTTGACGGCAGTCACACCATCCGGGGGATTCAGGAACAGATGATGCGCCAGAACCAGGAGCTGATTCCTTCCGATCAGATCCGCGAATTAACCAAAGAACTGGATGAGCATCTGCTCCTGGATTCCGACCGGTTTCGTTCTTATGTCCAGGGCCAGATGAAGGAATGGATGGAAAGCCAAGTCCGGAAACCGGTTCTCGCGGGCCAGAGTTATCCCGCGGAGGCGCAGGAGCTGAAAAAATTCCTGGACGAGTTTTATGTTTCCGGCCCGGGAATGCCCGAAGAAAATAAGGGCGGCCAATTAAAGGCCATCATTGCGCCGCATATAGAACTCAAGGGCAACGGCCAGGTCTATGCCTCCGCCTATAAAAAACTCCTGGAAGAAAGCCAGGCCGAGCTTTTTATCATCCTCGGCACCGGCCATCATCCTTTGGAAGACCTTCTGGTTTTTTCCGAGAAGAGTTTTCAAACCCCGCTCGGGATCGCGGAGACCGATCGGGAATTTATCCGGGCGGTGAAGAAACGGCTGAAAAAACGGTCCCGGCTCGGGGATTTTTCTCATCGCCGGGAGCATTCTATTGAGCTGCAGGTCATTTTCCTTCAACACCTGCTCCTGGGAAAGAGAAATTTCAAGATCGTTCCCATCCTGACCGGCTCTTTTCAGCTGATGGTTGAGCTGGGCTTTTCCCCGGAGCAGGATTTGCTCATCCGCGATTACATCAATGCGCTCAAGGAGCAGATCAAGGAAGAGGGAAGAAAGATCGCTTTGATCGCGAGCGTGGACCTGGCGCATCTCGGGCCGCGCTACGGGGACCGGGAATTTTACGCGCCGATTCGGGAAGAGGAAATCAAGGCCGATGATTGGAAAATGCTGGCTCATTTAGAAAAACGCGACCCGGAGGGTTTTTTCCAGGAAATCGCCCGGAGCAAGGATCAACGGAAAATTTGCGGCCTTTCCCCGATTTATTTCACTTTTAAAATTGCCGAGCCGGAAAGAGCCGAGCTGTTAAAATGGTCGGTCTGGTATGATCCCAATGCCCGAAGCGCGGTCAGCTTTTGCGCAATGGCGCTCTATTGAGTTTTATGGAGAGGCTGATATAATTCTCATTCAATGTCAGAAATCAGATACCCTGAGGCTTTTCGGGAATTGTTAAATGCGCCTCCCAGCCTGAAAGACTTTTTTTCGGCGGAGGATTCCCTCTTAAAAACCAGAATCTTTGTTTCCGGATCATTCCCGGAAATAATGGCGATTGAGGCGCTCCAGCAATGGGGCCGGCTTAAGTCCAGCCCGGGAATCAGCGCTCAGATCCTTCAGGAGAAAAAACGCAAATTTATCTCCGAGGCAAGAATCAATATAGAAGGCGGGAAATTCCGGGTAAAATTCTATTCTTACCGGACCCGGCTTCATCATCTGCTGGAGAATTTCTTTTATCAATCCGAGGCGATGCGCAATTTTCAAATGATGCTTTATTTTAATTCCCGAGGACTGCTCGTGCCCAGGCCCCTGGTTCTGGCCGAGGGATATATCGCCGGAACCGCTTTGGAAAGCGTGCTGATAATGGAAGACCTGGGCCCGGCTCAAACTTACAAAGAATTAATCAAACGGATTGAAGCCAACCCGGTGGAAGTGGATCGGCTTCTGAAAGAATTGATCCTCAGCCTGGCGCAATATAATCAAACCGGAATTTATACTTTGGATGTGGATAAAAATATTTTGATCAAAAGAGAAAATGGACACTATCAAATCTATCACTTTGATTTTGACAATGTCTTCCCCTTTCGGAAAAACAACCCGCGCCGGGCCGGCCGTTCCCTTGCTTTCCTGATCCGCACCCGTCAGCTTTATCAAAAATTACCGCCCGGTCAAATTTCGGAATTGATTGATCTTTACCTGGAACAGATCGGCAAAAAATCCTGGAAACCGGCGATTGAAAAGGAGATTAAAACCCGGCTTTCCAAAAAATCCGGGCCGCCTGCCCGGGCCGGAAGACCAGATTAGCCAGACTCGCGCATTCATAACTGCAATGACACTGGCCGGCCTGGATGAAATTTTTGACCTTTTTCGCCGGCCCATTTTGCAAAAGCTCAAGCAGGTTGTAATTCTCCTCTCTCAAATTCCCCAGCCGTAAATCTTTCAGCCCGAGCGCCGGCTGCGGGGTCGGATAGATCAGCGAAAGCATCTCGCAGGGCCGAACCCATCCGTCCGGCTCAATCACGATCAGCTTGATCCCGGCCAGGCAGGGCAGAATCATCCGGTTTTTACTCACGGTCTCTATAATCAACTTCCGCTTCTCTTTCGCCAACTCCTCCCGGAGCCGATCCAGAAAACCTTCAGGCTTTCCAGCTTCTTTCTCCAGCCACTCGCTCACTTCCCTGAACTTTTCAATGGAAACATTTTTGGCGGACGCTTCTCTGGTCTCCCCCCGCGCCAGCATCACTTCCATCCGGTCCGGCTGCAGATCGGATTTGACGAATTTGAGCAGTTCAAAAATCCGCTCCTGGTTAAAAGCGCTGAGCACGGTGAGAATCCCGAGCCGGAGATTCTTGAATTTCTTCTGAACCTCCTTCAGCGCCTTCCAGCTTGCCAGTAAATTCTCATAGGCTCCCTTTTTCCCGCGGATTTGATCGTGCAAATCTCCGATCCCGTCCAGAGACAGCTCCAGGTTCAGTCTCAGCCCGGGATAGCTGGAGCAGATTTGCCGGGCCGCCCGGATGATGCTTTCGGTCAGGATGCCATTGCTGGGTATGCTCAGGATCAGAGGCCGCGCCTTCTCAATCAAAGGCCTGACCAGCTCAAACAAATCCTCCCGCAAAAACGGCTCTCCGCCGGAAAGCGTGAGCTGAACCAGGCGGGGCAGATGCCGGGCAATCTTTTCGGTCTCCTCCGGCTTCAGCTCGTCCTCCAGTGGAGAGCTTTCCATCTCCCGCCAGTAAAAACACATCCGGCATCGGGCATTACAGCGGGTGGTGACAAAATAGATCAGATAGGAAGGCCGATCCGGATAAAGCCAGCTGGAAATCAAGCGAGCCGCCCATCGGAGAGAACTCATCTATTCCTCCCGGGGGAAATCATTGCATCGGCATCTTGAATTCCGGTCCCAGACTCGGGAGCTTGATCTCGCCGAACCGGCTTTCATAATGCGCCAGGTTCTCGGCCAGGGCCTTGTGCAGACGCTTCACCTGCTCCGGCGCCATAATGATCCGGCTCCGAACTTTTGCCGCCGGCTGGCCCGGATTGATGAACACGAAGTCAATGATGAACTCGCTGCTGGAATGCTGGACGATCGCCAGGTTGACATATACCCCCTGCGCAGTCTGCTCATCCAGCTGAATCTGAAGCGATACCTGCTTTGCCTCCTCTTTCATCTTGATCTCCTTTCTGATTCCATTCTACTGTCAGCTTGATGGTTCTGCAATCAGGAACCGCCGGGATCGGGATAATTGATTCCGACTGTTTTTTTGTGCTAGTCTTGAGATGGATCCTTTGGAGCGGAATCACCCAAGGAGAAAAATCAGGGTTTTTATAAATGATGATCTTGCGATGGCGGGTAAAAAGGCGTAAAAAAGAAAAACCAAGAAAAAGGAGGAGAAAAAATGAAATTAAAACTGGACAATGGGAGCGAAATTGCAATTTCCGCGGGTAAGTTGGTGGCCGGTGTTTTGGCGGCGTTGGTTGCCATCATTGTATTGTTCGGGTCGTGGACGATCATCAATCCGGGCCAACGGGGAGTGCGGATCACTCTGGGGTCGGTATCCGACCAGGTTCTGGCAGAGGGAGTCCATATCAAGATTCCTCTGATCCAGAAGATCACGAAGATTGATGTTACCACCCAAAAGCTGGAACAACAGGTGGAAGCCTATTCCCAGAACATCCAGTCAGTGAGCGCTAAACTGGCTTTGAACTACAACTGCAAGCCGGAACTGGTTAATCGGCTGCTGCAACAAGTGGGAATGGATTATGAGATTCGGTTGATTGATCCGGCAATCCAGGAAAGCGTCAAAACCGCAACCGCCAAGTTTACCGCCCAGGAACTAATCAGTGAGCGGCACAAGGTGAAAGAGGCGATCAAATCTGAACTTGTAACCCGACTAAATGCCTATTTTGTAGTTACGGATTTTTCCCTGGTTGATTTTTCCTTCTCCGACGCCTATGAAAAATCTATTGAAGAAAAACAGATCGCCGAGCAAAAGGCGCTCAAGGCCAAGAACGATCTGGACCGAATAACACTGGAGGCTGACCAGCGGATAGTTCAAGCCGAAGGCGAAGCCAAGGCCATTAAAATCCAGGCCGAGGCGATTACCCAGCAAGGCGGCCAGGCTTATGTGGACCTGCAGGCCATCGCCAAATGGAATGGGGTGCTGCCGGTTCAGATGATTCCCAACGCCACGGTTCCATTTATTGATCTTACCAAGTAAAAGGACACGGAGCCTCGTATTGTGCTAATCTCCAGCTATGATCCTGATGAAAGCGATCCCGGGTCAGGGCACGGTCGGGCATTTTGGTTATGAGTAATTAACCACGGGAATCGCGAAGGAGGATAAAAATGAGAACCAGATTGAGAGAAATCGTTTTGGCCCCGCTTTTGATCAGCCTGGCTTATTTTTTCGGATGTGGTCCGCAAGATTCTTCGCTGGACGGTTCTCCCGCCCAGGCCTCCGGCGGCGGGTTTGCCGCGGAAGCCAGCGCGAACGGCGTTTTCCCTTCGCAATGGCTGGACCTTTCCTCCGGCAACCATCATGTCTGCGGGATCGCCTCGGATAATTCGCTCTGGTGTTGGGGACAGAACCTATACGGCCAGCTTGGCTATGGCGCCACGGCTTCCTCCAGCTACCCCGTCCACCTCGGCGCGGACCTGGACTGGAAAGCGGTCTCGCTCGGCGAGTACCATAGTTGCGCGCTCAAGAACAGCGGAAGCCTTTACTGCTGGGGAGTGAACGATCAGGGCGAGTTGGGCGACGGCACCACTACGGCGATGAGGACGACCCCGACCCTGGTGAACGGCGACACCGACTGGGCTGCGGTTGACGGCGGCGGACTACACACCTGCGCGCTCAAGACGGACGGCTCGCTCTGGTGCTGGGGGTATGATGCCTATGGACAACTGGGAGATGGATCCCCTTATTCGCTCCAAAAAGCCCCGGTCCAGGCCGGCGCGGACACGGACTGGAAACAGGTTTCCGCCGGCAGCACCCATACCTGCGCGGTCAAGAACAACCGCACGCTCTGGTGCTTCGGCAACAACGGCTACGGACAGTTGGGCGACAAGACCAAGCTGAACAAGACCGTCCCGACCCAGATCGGCAAGGCGACCACCTGGAGCCAGGTTTCCGCGGGGAACGCATATACCTGCGCCCGGAAAACCGACGGCACACTCTGGTGCTGGGGATACAATGGCGCCGGAAACCTCGGAATCGGAAGCACCGCGGAAAAAACTGTCCCGGTCCAGGTCGGGACCGCCGCCACCTGGTCGGAGGTGTTCGCGTCGAGTTTCCATACCTGCGCGCGCAAAAAGGATAATTCGCTCTGGTGCTGGGGGGGCAACGATTATGGAGAACTCGGGAACGGCTCGCCCGGAGCGGCCATCCTCAAGCCGCGCAAGGTCGGGACCGGCTGGAACCTGTTCGAACTCGGCTATTACCATACCTGCGCGTCCAAGAGCGACCAATCGCTCTGGTGCTGGGGATATAATGAATATGGCCAATTGGGAGACGGCACCACCACCAACCGGAGTCTGCCAACCAATGTTTTTTTCTCGTTCTCCATTACGGACCAGCAAGGCAACTGGACAATCCATTCGTTGGTATCGGCCAACCCGCCCAATTGGAACGGCTGGTATTGGCTGAAATGGGCCTTTGATAATGCCGGGAATTCCACCTGCACTGGATATAAAAACAGCGACGGAAACCGTACTTGTCCTGGTCCGCTCACCGGATGGGCGGTTTCTTCCGACGGGATCGTCACCGAGACCACCCTTTCCGCCCAGCGCTTACACGGTATTATGTCCAAGTCCAGGGACCTGAAAATCTTTACTATGGATGACGGCGGCGGGGGCTCTCAACTGGCCGCGGCTTTCAAGACCGGCGGGACCAATTTCTCCACCGCCGGCCTCAAAGGGACCTGGTATTCCCACGCCCTGGTCTCGGGGGACACCGCGGACCAAAACGGTTGGAACTATATCAAATGGAAATTTGACAGATCCGGGAACGCCACCTGTTTGGAATACGCTAGTTCCAACGGCGGCCATTCCTGCAAAGGACATAGTTTCGGCGGCTGGTCGGTTTCCAATACCGGGACCGTGACCATTGCCGGCCAGAAGTCCGTTAACGGGATCCTGAGCCTGGACAAGAGCATGGGAGTCGCCACCATGAACGACGGAAGCAGCGGCTTTAGTCTGGGGATTATCACCAAGACTTCCACCCTTCCCTTTTCCAACGCAGACCTCAAGGGGACCTGGTATTTGCACGCCCTGTCCTCCGGATCTTCCGCGCGCTGGTTCCGCATCAAGATGGCGATTGACGACGCCGGGAACGCCACCTGCCTGGAAAAACTGGACAGTGATGGAAGCGCTATCTGCTTCCCCGGAACCGATTCCGGCTGGGCCGTTGCCTCCAACGGCGTGCTCACCAATTCCGGCCGACCCTCGCTCCACGGAATTATGAGCAAGGACAGGCAAACCCTGGTGATGACCCTGGACGATGATCAGGACGCCGGCGCATACAACCTTTGGGTGATGGTGAAAATGAGATAAAGGACGGGGCAGATATTCGGGAATTGGCTAAACCGTAGAGTGCCTCATCCTGGTCGCGCCTTCCCGGATCTTGATCCGCGCGCCCTCCCTGGGTTTGGTTTTTCGCCTTTCTCAGGCGACTATGCCGGAGCAGCTTCCGTTCTCCGTTCCATTCTCCGTAGTAGTAACTTTACTACGAAGGATGAAAGCAGTTGCTCTGCTACTGCGAAGGATGAATTGGCTGCGACCGCGGGATGGGAACGGCGCCCCAGATCTTGCCTGTCATAAAAAATAATCCGCCCCCCGGGGCCGGCAAAATCTTGCAAAGGTTTTCAAGGAGTGGTATATTAGTTTTTTGAGATCAAATGCAGGATACTAAATTAGGGCAATTGCTGTTGCAGGACGGCCTGATTAAAGAGGCGGATCTGAACAAGGCGCTTGCCAAGCAGGAAGATACCAGCCAGCGGTTAGGAGAAATCCTGATTGAGATGCGAGTGCTGGATGAGGTCACGCTCCTGCGCATGCTCGCGCGCCAGCATCGCACCCAGTATCTTACCGCGAAAAAGATTGCGGAACTGACCATTCCGGACGCAGTGCTCAAGCTGGTTCCGGTGCATATCTGCGAGAAATATGAGCTGATCCCGATTCAATATAAAAGAGCGGAAAAATCTTTGATCGTGGTGATGAGCGATCCCAACAATGTGGCGGGGATAGATGAGGCGAGATTTGTCTCCGGGATCACTAATATTAAATCCCTGATCAGCCTTTCCGGGGCGATTCAAGCGGGAATCAATCGGTGGTATAAAGGGGATAAATCCGGTATGGAGATCAATCTGGAGCCGGAAGGCGGTGAGGGATTTGAAATCTATGGCGGGAGCGGGCCGATGCTGGATTTGGAAACCAATGAAAGGCCGGCGCCAAAGGCCGAAGCCAAGGCTCAGGAGCCGGAAGAAGACCTGATCAATTTTGAACTGCTGGTCAAAGATGAAGCCAAGGAAACAGAGGAAAAGGATGAGGGGATCCTCCTGGGCGGTCAAAGCGCGCCGGTCCGGGAGCCCGGGTTGAGCGGGGTCAAGAAGGAGCCGGCAATCATCATTGAGGAAATTTCCGATGCGGAGTCCGGGCCGGCGGAAGGGATCAAACTGGAACCGGCGGAGGAAGTTGAGGTTCCTGCGGCCAAGCCCGGCCCGGTGGAGATCAAACGCGCGCTGGAGCAGAGGTATCGGAGGCGGATGGTGGTGGTGGAGCGGCACGATCAGATTCGCAAATTCATTATCAAGTTATTCACCAGTGAGGGATATCAGGTGCGCGGGTTCAAGAGTTTGAACGAGTCCGATCCGGAACTGGGGACGGGCGAATATGATTTGCTGATGATCAAGGAGCGGTATCTGGAGGAATCGGGCGCGGATTTTGAGGAGCGTTTTAAGGGCAGTTATCCTCGGGTGGAGTTGTGCATCATCAAGGACTACGGCTCAGCCGTGATCGGAGAGGCCCGAAGTCATCAGCGCCTGACTTCCAGCTTTTTTGAAACCCTGGATGTTCTGCTCGGGTTGCTGGAGATGGAAGGGCATAATGCGCAGGGACACGCGCATAATATCGCCAAGTATGCCCGGCTGATCGCGAATAAATCGGAGCTGGGCTTGAAGGAAATAGATGCGATCACTCTGGCCGCGTATATTCACGACCTGGGCAAGAAGGGAATGAAGCCTTATTCCATTCTGGCCATTGACGCCACTTCGGATCCGGCGGAAATCGTTGAGCAGGCCGAGATTCCGCTCAAGCTCCTGGGCGCGGCCAAATTCCCGTATGATCTGAGCGGGATTATGAAATTTCAGTATGAGCGCTGGGACGGGAGAGGAATTCCGGAGGGATTGCGCGGGGAGGCGATTCCGATCGGGGCGAGAATCTTGACCCTGGTGGATGCTTTTGAGATGCTGACCAATCGCGGCTTGAGCGGCGGGCCGGTGGACGCCGGAGAAGCCCTGGAACAACTGAACCGCCAGGCGGGAAAGATTTTTGATCCCAAGCTGGTGGCGATCCTGATGAGCGTGGTCAGGGACGATATTTATTTGAAGCAGGTGAAGGCGGCGCAGGATAAAATTCTCATTGCGGACACGGAAATTGATCTCACCACCCTGCTGGAACTCCGGCTGGTCCGGGAAGGATTTGAGGTGATTATCGCCCGGAACGGAAACGAGGCGCTGGAAAAAACCAGGGCGGAAAAGCCGAGCCTGATTATTACCGAGGTGGACCTGCCGGGAAAAGGCGGTTTTGATTTCATCTCGGAACTGACCAAGGAGGAGGCGATTAAAGGGATTCCGTTTGTATTTTTATCCCGCCGGGATGAGCCCAGAGTGGTTACCCAGGCGCTTTCGCTGGGAGCCGAGGATTATATCACCAAGCCGGTGAAGGTGGATGTTTTTTGCGCCAAGATCAATACTATGTTGAGCCGGCTCAAGGCGGAAAAGAAAGTGGCGGTGGCCCAGCCGGTCGGGGTGGCCGGGTCTTTGAGCGAGATGAGCCTGCCGGATATTATTCAGATCCTGGGCGCGGGCCGCAAGACCGGCAAGATCATCCTCAAGAGCGGGGACCAGAGCGCGGAAATTCATATGGAAGAAGGCCGGATCGTGAACGCCTTGATTGATAACCTCAAAGGGGAGGAGGCCTTTTATAAAATCCTTTACTGGAGCGAGGGCACTTTTACGATTGATCCCAATATTGTGATCACGGACCGGTTGATCAATCTCAGCAATGATTCCCTGATGCTGGAAGGCTACCGAAGGATGGATGAAGCGCTTCACGGAAAAGAGACCGGGGATCAGGACATCACGATGGACGGCGGAGATTTTGTCTAAAGGGGGGATCTAAAACAGTTCCGTTTGACATAGCTTTGAGCTTCATTATTGGCAACTTCATCGCCTTATGGTTCCGAGAGGAGCTGAGGCGGGAGCAACGGAAATTTTTTCATCCCTGCCTCGGGGCCGGCCTGGTCTTTGAGTGCTTTTTCTATGTCCCGCTCGGCATCTATCTTTATTATTTCCACCCGGCCTGGAGCTGGATGTATTTCTTTGATCCCAACTCCCTGACCTCTCTTGAACTGGCCGTGCTGGGGGTGGCCATGGTGTCCTGCTACCTGCTCTCCCTCGTGATCGGATTCCAGCTCGCTCAATTCCTGATTCGGAAAAAACAAGACCGCGCCGTGATGATCATCCTGGCCGTCGCTTTGATCGGCCTGGGATTGTTTTGCCTCTTCACCAGAGATCGCTTGCTCTGGGTCGGAGATTTTCCGGGAGGGAGCAAAGGAAGCAATATGGTTCTGCTCTTAAAGCATCGCCTGTCCTGGATCAACTCAATTATGGCCATCCTGGGATTCGGCTCCCTGGCTCTGCTTTTGAGAAAGTTAAAGGGGATCAGCGATTGCTCTCCGCGCTGAAATTTCTCCGGGAGGAATTTTCCGGAACTCAAGCCCCTTTCCGAAAAATTTAAAACCCCGGGTCAGGTTTATTCATAAGGGATCTTGATCTGTTTCTCCAATACCATATTTATTACATAATACCTTCCTCGCGGAAGCTTGATCGCCTCCTGATAGTGACAGCGGAGAACCGATTCCTGCCCCACATCGCCCTCAAATTCAAAATTTTCCTCGGTCAGCGGCGGCAGGCCGGCCTTTTTGGCCTCTTTAATCAATTCTTCGATCATCGCGTCATACCCAATCTTACGATACTCCCTCATCCAATCCGCCATCCGGTTCTCAAACCTTGCCTTCCTGAGATAGGGCGCAGTGAAAACCGCCACCCCCCATCCGACCAGCGCGAGCACGCAGAGAATAATAGCAATGTTGAACTTGGCCCCGCCTGACAAATGATTAAATCTTTCCCGCTCCATACTTCCACTTCCCTTTGCTTCGCTCCATTTCCATGGCATAGCTAAACGCCTCCATTTTGTCTTTAAAGATTTTGGTTCCCGGAAGATCCTTGACATCCGCCTCCTCGGTTGAGTCGCATACCACTTGATATTGAATCTCTTTCCCCGAATGATCCTTGATAATCGCCACATATAGCTGTCCCTTCCAGCCGATTACCTTCTCCCGCTTTCCCATCATAATGATCTCGCTCTTGCCCTTTTCTCCCGGCATCAGTTCACCTTATCTCTGATTAAGATTGTATATTATCTTTTCCCGGAATTCAACCGCCAACCGCTCTGACCGTCTAACAGTTTTATTTTAGTAAAATCAACGGCTTCATTATCCGCGCCGAAGGCGCTTTGGACTGCGACGCCCACGGCGTCGCTTTTGAAAGCGGTGTCGCGGACACCGCACTCCAAAGTGTCCCGCTCGCGGGACGCAACAGTTGAAAAATCCATAATTTAACAAAGAAAAAAGTGTTAGACGGTCCGCCAACCGCTTTCAGGTCAGGAAAAAGTGATTTACCGACCTCGGGTGGATATCCCCCCTTCCAGATTTAAATCAAATCTGTTAGAATTTAACCGATGAGCCGCGGAACTGCTTTAAAGATTTTTACCTTGGGGATTTTTCTCTCTCTGATCCTGGTCAGGTTCTTGCGGATCAATGCTGACCCGCCGCTTTCCTTTCCCAATGGCTGGCGCGCTTATGAGCCGTTCACGGACGAATCGGCCAAGGCCTATCAGGCCCGGAATTTCACGCTCTTTGGCCAATGGAATTTAACTCCGCAGGATCAATACCGGTTCTGGAAAGTGCTCAGTCCGGTCTGGTGTTATCCGCTCTGGGGCTGGTTTGAAATTTTTAAAGTCAGCTATGCGAGCCTGAGAGCTTTTTCCTGGTTCTGGTTCTGCCTCGGCCTTTTATTCATTTATTTTGCCGGGGCCGGAAGCTCTCAAAAAAAGTCCGGGCTCTTCGCCGGCCTTTTTTATGCCTTTAACTTTCATCTCTTCATTTATTCCCGGCTCGGCTTGATGGAGACAATGTTGAATAGCTTCTTGCTCCTCTCCTTCTGCCTCCTGGTCCTGAGCGGAAAACGAAAATGGCTTTATCCCTTGAGCTTGCTGGCTTTTATCTCAGCATATTTCATCAAGCAAAATGCCCTGCTTTTCGCGCCGGTTTTTCTGGCCGGATATTTCCTGACCTTCGGCAGTCCCTTGAAGAAAAAATTCTGGCGGTCGCCGGCAAATTTCATCAGCCTGGCGATCCTGGCCGTTTTTGCGGGCTTGCTGCTTTACCTCTGGGCTCAGCCCCTCTACCGGCTTTACACCGTGATGAACTTCCGGCACGGCTACGGCTTTCCGCCCGACCGGAGCCGGAGGTGGCTGGTGATCCGGCCGGATTTCATCAGGGACTCTTTTAGCTATCATCTCAGCCCGCTCGGTTGGTGGCAGACCTTCTTTGCCTTTGACCCGATGGTCGGCCTGCTGGCGGTTTTGGAAATCATCTTGATCATTTTCCTTGTGGTTCGGCGTCAAAAACCGGAAAACCTGGAAATCCTGGCTTGGGTCTGGCTGATTTCCATTCGGGTCTTTCTTTCCGTGAGTTCCGCGCGGGTGGAGAGATTCTGGATGCCGCAAATTCCCGCAATGATTCTCCTCGCTTCCGCGGGTTTTTCCCGCCTGGAAAATTTTCTGGCAAAAAGAATCCCCCGCTCCGGCCAAATATTTTTTATCGCTCTGATCCTGGCGTTCAGCCTGGGATTCAATTTCTGCTGGTGGCTCAAATGGTTTGCGCATCCGCGCTATGAAATAATTGACCAGGGCAAAAAGCTGGAGCAAGCGCTGGGAGATCAGCCGGCGGTGGTGATCGGAAAATGGGCCGGTCCGCTTCTCCTTCCCGGCCGGCGTCAATATTATTATGTGAAAAACATTTTCAACCGCTCTCCGGAACAGCTCCAAAGCTTTGGCATCACCCATCTTCTGCTCGGGGAGGTCCCTCAGCTGGTTCGCGATCCATCCGAGCTGGAAAACGACCCTTATTTAATCAGCTACCAGTCCGCCTTCCCGGGCCGGTTTGCGCGCAAGAAATTAATCGCCAGTTTCAAATTTTATGACGGCGAGCTCTTGCTCTATCGGCTTGAATAAATTGAGAGGCCGGAGGGAAAAATTTGACCGGAGCTGACAGGATCAAGAACCAAAATGAGTCAAGGGTCCGGGGCCCTGGTCAATATCCGGAAATAATTCCGCCCAGGGTTCCGTTGTAAGTGACGGTGCGATTCGGGGGGAGGATGGATTCCAGCATTCGGATTTTCTCCAGGAATTGCTGGCTCGGGTTCACTTTGGCCTCCAGGTTGATCAGGCTGTTCAAGACCGGGTCGCGAAATTCTATCTGGCCCTTGCCCTGGATCGGAAAATCCGGGCTTTTCAGATCAAAAGTTTTGATCTGGGCGTTGCCATTATTCAATTCCAGATTAAATTTTACCTGGTCAATTTTGATCTCCGGCACCTGGAATCCCTTATAGGCAAAGCTGGGGATGGTTCCGGGACTGAGTTCCGCGTCAATCTTTCCGGACCAGGCCTTGGGGTTATTTTTAGGAGCAAGGTTGAGATTGCCTTTTCCGGAAAGCTTGGCCGCAATCCAGAATCCGCCTTGAGAACCTGCCTGCATACTGCCCAGGTTGATATTCTGGAGATTGAAACTGGTTCTAAATCCCCGGCGGGCCTGCTCAAGATCACCGGATAATTTCCCGCCGTACAAGACAATCTGAAATCCGATTTTTTCCCTGCCCAGGATCAAAGGAAGGAGGGAGAGCCGGGCTTTGAGTTGGTCAATTTTGATCAGCTTTCCTCCCTTGGTCTGCAGAGTGATCTCCCGCGCCCGGACCCCGCTCAAGCGGTATTTATCCAACCGGGAGATGGTCAGGCTAACGCCCCGTTTACCGGCATTGGCCTCCAGCCAGGTTTTGATCTGCGCCGGATTAAAAGTCAGATAAAGCGAAAAAATGAAGGCAAAGATAAAAAAGCCAAAATAGCCCAGGCTGATAATAATTTTTTTTCTCATTATTGCTTTTCCTTGTAAGCCGAGATTCTGACCACGACATCCAGAGTTTTACTATTATCCAGCCGGGTTTTGATGGAGAGCTGTCCAATCCGAGCCAATCCGGGTAATTGCTCCAGCTGATTCAGGAAATTTACCAGCATTCTCAAGTCAATTCTCTGCAGATTCAGATCCACATATTCCTCATCCAGATATTCCTTCCCTTCCACCGAACCGGGATCCATTTTTACCACGAACGGCCTGATGGTGGTGGCCTCAATCAACTCATTGACTTTGCGGTAGAGATCAAAGTCAGCAGGCCGCTTGGCGACCCGGCTGTCCACCAGGTCAACCACCTGCCTGAGACCGGCGTATTCCTGGGCGGTTTTGGAAAGCTGAATCCGCTGTTCGGCCAGTTGATCAATTTTGGTTTTCTTCCCCGCGGGCTGGCGGCGGCTCAGGAACAGGGCAAAGAAGATGACAAAGAATAAAAAGGCCGCTCCGCCGATCAAAACAATATAGCGCTCGCGGGCGCTGAGTTTGGAAAAATAACCGGCCAGAGAGTCCAGGATTTTCTTTTGCCCGGTCATCTTTTTTCTCCCGGACTCTTCAGTTCAATCTGAATTGAAAAATTGACTTTTCCCTGCGGGTTACTGCGCGAATCCTCCAGAACCACCTTTTTAAAAAATTCCGCCTTGCTCAGCCGGTCCACAATTTCCTTGGCGCCGGTAAAATCCGCAGTCTCGCCTTCCAGCCGGGCCTTATTCCCGGAATAACTATATCGGCTCAAAATAAAATCGGTTCCTTCCGGAACCTGATCCGCGATTGCCGAGAGCGTTTCCATCGCCGTAGGATAAAGCAGGTTCTGATATATTTCTATCTTGCTGTTGGCGATGGTTAATGCCTGGGTCAATTGCCGGAGCGGATCCGCGGCGGTGCAGGAAGGGAACAGTTTCTGGCATTCGGAGAGCATTTCTTTTTTCAACTGCTCGCTGCGCTGTTTGTTCAGGCTGTGTTGGCCATAGGCTTTGGCAATGCCCAGTCCCAGAATTAAGACCAGAAGAATGCCGGGCAAAATCATCCGGCGATATGGAATCTGAAACTCCATTTTCCAGGCGAATTCGCCTTTCCGGAAATTAATCAGCTTTTTCCCCTCCCGCCGGATCCGGGCCAGCGCCAGGCTCAATGGTTCCGAGAGCAACAGGGCTTTTTCCGGGCTTAATTCCTGGCTCAATTCCGGGCTGATTTTGATCCAGTCCGGAATTTGAAACTTCCGGCACGGGATCTTCAGTTCCTGCTCAAAATATCGGTCCAGGCCCTGGATCAGCGCTCCATTCCCGGCCAGGATCAGTTCCTCAAATTTGGCCAGCACCTGGCCCTCTTTCCGATTTCTCTCCAGCCAGTGCAGGGTGTCATTTACCTTTGACAGAAGCGCATCCGCCCACTCGGAAATAATCCCGGCTCCTGAATTCCCGGTCCGCTCCGGAGACGGCGTTAGATCCGTTTGCGTAATCGCTTGCTCAGCCTGGTCCCGGCTCATCCCCGGCTCTCTGCCCAATTTTTCTATCAAACTATCTATCCCGAGCGGAAGCCGGCGGTAGATAATGGGCCAGGTGCCGGAAGAGCCCACCAGAATCGTCCGCTCGGTTCCGATTTCCAGCCAGAGCCGGCTGAGTCCAGGTTGATTCACAGAAAGGAGCGGGAGCGTCAGTCCCTCTATTCCGCTGAACGCCGGATCCACTCCGATGGTATTCAAGGAAGATAAAACCTGAGAAAACTGATTGCGGGAAAGCGCAAAAGCGAGAACCTGGCTGGTATGATTCTGGCTCACCGGAGGCAGGAACTCCAGCAAATATTCATCCAGATCAAACGGAAAATGCCCTTCCGCTTCCAGCCGAATCACCTGGTTGATTTTCTTTAAATCCGTAAAGGGGAATTCCATCTCCCGATAAAAGCAAAGAGCGGCCGGGATGGAAACCGAGACCTCGGATTCTTCCCCGGTGATGCCTTCCAGCTCGGGCGGGATGCTGATTCCTTGCTCCGGCATAGGCTCAAGGCCAAAAATCGTATGGCGGAAATAGTCGGGAAGGTCAACCAGCCAATACCGATCCAGGCTGACCTCGCCGAATCTGGAGGTCAACTCAACCGCTTTTAATTTTCTCGGGCCAATGACCAGGCCCACGCATCTCTGTGCCAAAAGTTAATTACTCCCGATTTTAGTTATCCGCTTGATTTTTCATAATTTTAAAGTGATTTACTTAAGTTGTCAAGAATTAGACACCCGGCTCTTTTAAAAGATTCCCAGGGCGTAAAATTGCTCATAAAAACAACGAGATAGACTCATCCGGATTTGCCTTTTTTATTTTTCGGATGCAAAGAAATCTTTTCAATTTTTTCTTTTAGAACCGGCAAATCGGTTTCCACTGCGGACCAGACTTCATCCACATCTATCCCTGAATACTCATGAACCAGGATATTTCGCATCGCAATAATTTCCTGCCAGGGGATTTCCGGCGTATGATTTCTGAGTTCTCCGGAAATTTTGCGGGACGCTTCGCCGATGATCTGGAGATAATGAATTATCCATATCTGGATCAGTTCATTTTTTTCAAATTCTGCTCTTCCCAGAGAGGCGTATCTTTCAATCTTCTTAATTGAGTCAACTATGTCCTGAATGCGCGCCTGATCTTTCTTCATAAAGAGATCGCCTCTTTCAAAATCCGGTCTCGGATTTTATTTCGCAAGCCTTTTTCCGTAACCACATCCACCTTACAGCCCAGCAATTTTTCCAGCTCGATTAAGAGCGCGGCATGATCAAACAAACTGCGTCCCCGCTCCAATTCCACCAGAAAATCAAGATCGCTTTCCGGACCGGCCTCTCCCCGCACCACCGACCCGAACACGCGCACATTGTATGCGCCATGTTTTCTGGCGATCCTCAAAATCTCTTTCCGTTTTTCTTTGATGATTTTTTCAATGTTCATGGTGCTTTCTATAATAAACCTTTTATCATCCCTTCTCAAGAAGGTTGTTGATTCCTCGGAGCGGCCTCAATTTCTTCTCCTGGTAATCCATAAATTTTCTGAACAAAATAATGGCGGTGATCTGGCCGAACGCAAAAAATGTCATATATCTGAGAAAGGACTTGATTCTAAAGTTTCTCATTTCTCGTTTCTCATTGCTCCTGAACCATTTATCGCTCAAATTCAGCCGCATTTAAAAGGATATGCCAATACGCCCCCCGGGCGCCATTTTTGATCAGTTTTTCCAGGAAGAGGTTTCCGGAATAGTTGTAGTTTTGCTTCTTGGCAGCAGCCGCGGGCAGGAAGAAGCGGGGATCGTCCCCAACCAGATTTCGGAGATATGCCAGACCGCCTTTTTTAATTTCCGGCGAGAGGTAAAAGACCGGGAAAATCAATTCCGGATTATCTTTCATCTTTCCCAGAATGCCTTGTTTTTCAGCAATGCCTTCCAGTTCGGTTCCGGCGTAAACTCTGATGCCATAGCTTATTCCGACCCGGTCCGGCTTCAGCTTTCGCATCAGCCGGATGGTTTTTGCCAGGGATTTTCTGGTCTCGCCCGGGCCGCCCAGGAGCAAATCATACATCACCTTGATGCCGGCTCTTCTGCAGGCGCTCAGCGTTTTCTCCAGATCGCGCCCAGAATGGTCTCGTTTTAAAATTGCGAGCATCTGCTCCGAGCCGGAATCCGCGCCAAAGCAAATACCCTTGCCTCCGGCTTTTGCATACAGCTTTGCCAGCTCAAGATCAAAAGGTATTGGCGAGCAATAGCCGTACAAATGAATTTTCTTTCCCAGATTTCTCCGGCAGATTTCTTCCAGAACCCGCGCCGCGTGCGAATAAGGCCGGTTAAACTCAGAGTCGCAGAGATGAAAGGCATAAGCGCCATAGCTCAGGAGCTCTTCAATTTCTTCCGCCACCGCCTCCGGACTTCTCAGCCGGATGGTCCTTCCCTTGGCCAGCGGGTCCGCGCAATAAATGCATCTGGCATCGCAGCCGCGCTTGGTCTCAATCCCGATCTGGCCGCCGACCCGGAAATAAAGAGCATTGTCAGCCAGCTTGCGCTTGCGGAAAAGCCGGTCGGGATCGGTCTCGGCCCGGCAAAAATTTTTTGCGCCCGGAATCAAGAGTCCGGGAATCTTTTCCGGCTTTGGCTCTTTGCCCGGCGCGATTGCTTTTAACAGCTTGACCACCGCTTCTTCTCCGTCTCCCCAGATGCCATAATCCGTTCCCAGATATTCCAGCAAGCTCTTGGGCGCAACCGAGTATCCAACGCCGCCTAAAACAATTTTCGCCCGGCTATTTCTTTTCAGCCATTGAACCAGCCATTGGATCGGGCCGAGAAAGGATTGCCCGGAAAGGAAATAACAATCGTCAATATTCCGGATGGTGATTCCGATCAAATCCGGAGAAAATTTCCGGAGTAATTCTTTCAGCCGAGCCGGCCCGCCCTTTCCCTCCAGAGCCAGATCAAACCAGGATACCTCGGCTCCTGCGGCAATCAGCGCGGAAGCCAGATACTCCAGCCCAATCGGCGCGATTCTCGGCCGCATCCGGTTGGTATTGATCAGCAGGATTTTTCCCGCCATTACTTTTCTTCAGGCTCCTGACCGCGGGATTTTTCTTTGAGGATTTTTTCCAGCTCCGCGGCGGCGAGTTCCGCCAGCGCCCTTGAGCCGAGGTCATTAAGATGAATATGATCTATGAACAGATCAGATTTAGCTCCCAGCTCCTGATTGGCGTCAATCAAAAATGCTCCCTGGTTTTGAGCCACTTCCCGCAAAATCTGATCCGTGGCGGAAAAAGCCTTGACCAAGCCCTGGTGAGTGAGCAAAGCATATTGATATTTGATCCGCTTTTTTTCCGCTTCCGTGTTGTCCGGAGAGACCAGCCGCGCCTGAATCATCAAAATCGGAGTAGCGCCGATGTTTTTCGCCAACTCCACAAACATCTCCACATTGATTTGATATTGCCGCAGGGCCTGGTCGGTGATCTGTTCCGAGAGCTCGCCTTGGGGCTGGCTCCCTTCCGGGCCGATCCGGAATTTCCAGTTGTAATACCGGGACCGGAGCCGGACATAAAGCTGAGAATGCTCGCAGAAAAATTTGTCCGGCCGGTTCTGATAATTCACTCTCGGGTCCATTCCCGCGAGGTAAGGCTGGAACTGTCTTAAAATCGGGTCCTTTTTCGTGAAATACTCAAAATCGTTCCAGGCATTGTATAGAACCACATAGTCCGGCTGAAAAAGATGTCCTTCCGAAAAAAACCTCCCGAAGGAATCAAAAGTGTCTGAGCCGGGAACTCCCGCATTGATCACTTCCAGATTGGGAAATCCATTTCCCCTCAAAATTCTTTCCACCCGATGCGGCCAGTCATTATCCCCGCCCACTGCCTGGTCAAACACCGCGGACCCTCCGTAAAACATCATCCGGATGGTCCCGGCCGGCTTGCTCACTTCAAAGTCGTGTCCGCGGTAGCCCTTGCCGTTGATATGATATTTAAGGTTGTTGTAGCCGGAGGGATTCAGCTCTTTGCGCGGGAAGACATAGCGGGAGAAGATGGACGGCTCATACTGGAGCGAGCGGTTTTTTAAAATCTCGGGCGTGACATAGCCGTATTGAGAAAATAATCGGGCATATAGTTCTCCCAGCAATAAGGCGAGAAAAAAAGCGACCAGCGCCGGGAGCAGAGAAAACAGGATTTTCTTTTTTAAACTATACTCTGGCATTCAGATTGATCTGAGGCTCTCCAGATCAAAACCCACCGATTTATTTTGGCTTCTCCTCGGTCGCCGGCGGGGGAGTTTCAGGTTTTTCCCCCGGCTTCAATTCCTCTTTCGCGGGCTCCTCCAGCAGGCGCGGAACCACCGTAGATTTAACTTCCTCATAGCTCCGCTCTAAAGTGGGCTTTTTCGCCGAAGGGACTTTGATGCCCGCGGTTTTTCCCGCGGTATCCGCGATGAACTTGTCCAGGTCAAACTTGGCCTGCCAGCCCGGCTCCAATTCAACCTTGATTACCTGGCCGACATTGATCCGGTTCGGGTTCCGGATCTCTTTCTTATTCAGCTCCCAGATTTTCTTCCATTGCCGGGCATCCCCATAATAATACCCGGCAAGAAGACAAAGATTCTCCCCAGCCTTCACCGTATGAAGCCGGAGAACCTGCTGGGGTTGGGTCGGAGCCGCTTCCTGGCTGGAAACCGCTCCGGCCATCAATATCCCTGCCAGCGCCGCCACTGCCAGAATTACGCTCTTTTTCATATTTCCACCTCCTGGTCCGCTTTTTTATATTTTAGCCTATTTTGGGGGCATTTGTAAAGCCGGAGAATATCATCCAACATATTTTATCATTTTTCGGGTCAAAACCTAAACCGGAACGGATCAGCTTTAACAAAGCCCCGGGGACTATGGGTTTTGACAGAAACCCGGTTTCCAGATACATTGCATCCAGGAGATGCCGATGAAGAGTAAAATTAAAATCGCGCCTTCTATTTTGTCCGCGGATTTCACGCGGTTGGGGGAAGAGCTCAAGGCCGCGGAAAAGGCGGGCGCGGATTTGATTCACATTGATGTGATGGACGGTCATTTTGTGCCCAATATTACTTACGGGGCTTTGATTGTGGAAGCCTGCCGGAGAGCCACCAGGCTTAGGCTGGATGTGCATCTGATGATTGAAAAGCCGGAGCAATACATTGACGATTTCGCCAGAGCGGGCGCGGATTATCTTACGGTTCATCAGGAGGCCTGTGTGCACCTTAACCGGACCATTCAGCAGATCAAGCAGGCCGGGGACAAGCTGGGCCGGAAGATTTTTACCGGGGTGTCTCTTAATCCGGCGACCAGCCTGGCGCATATTGACGAGATCATCACGGAGATTGACCTGCTTTTGATTATGACCGTGAACCCCGGATTCGGGGCGCAGAGTTTCATCCCGGGTATGCTGGACAAGATCAGGTTCGCCAGAAGCGCGATTGATGATCTTGGGCTCAAGGTCTTGATTGAAGTTGACGGCGGCGTGAACCGCGAAACCGCGCCCCGCCTAATTGAAGCCGGCGTGGACATTTTGGTTGCCGGCAATGCAGTGTTCAAGAGTAAGGATTATAAGAAGGCGATCAAGAGCCTGCGCGGCTGAGTTGTTTGTGGTGCAGGCATCTTGCCTGCTTTTCTCTTTTTGTGATGCAAGCATCTTGCTTGCGCTCCGCAGGCTGGAAGCCCGCTCCACAATTTGTGATGCAGGTATCCTGCCTGCAATTACGATTTTTTTCTATAAACCACCGCATCCGCCAGCCGGAAGGTAATAAAATAGGTGCCGCCTTCTTTATATAGATGAGGCAATTCTCCCCGATCTTGCAATGGAACAAATGGCATTTTGCTCGGCTCAATAAATTCAAGATCAGGAGCAGGCTGGAAGCCTGCACCACAACTGCTGTATGCCCAGTCTTCAGGCTTCTGGCAAAGACCGGCTTCAACAGGATTAAGCTCAATGTAGCTGATGAATTTTTCATAAGGATCCGTGGATCGGATCAGGTGGTCAAACGATTCGCGCTCCCACAAAGGTCCTTTTCTGCCCAGGGCTTTATTAATTTGGTTTGAGGTATAGGATTTCAAGGAATGAAGGATTTCGGAAAGCCGATGTTCCCCGATAGGCGCTAAAATCAGATGAATATGATTTGGCATAATGCACCACGCGCTGAGATAGTATCTTTTGCCCTCAAAAAAGAGAAGGGCTTTTTGGACAATTTTCGCGGCTTGGGGAATTTTTAGCAAACAGGAGCCACTGGTAAGCGGTGGCTCGCTTTTGCTGAAAATCTCTTGTGGCGCAGGCATCCTGCCTGCTTTTTTATTTGAACTCAAAGTCATTCAATTCTCATTTTGAGCCAGACATTCTGTCTGCATATTCGCAGGCTGGAAGCCTGCTCCACAACCAAGCGCCATCTAATCACTATCCTCGTTTACTAGGTAGCAAGGAATATCCTCTGGAAGTAATCGGTTTTCTAAAAAATCAATTAATCTCCCTTTTCCAATCTTACAACTAAACTTTTGAGGTAGAATTCCCTCGCCATTTATCATAGCTAGAATTTCAAAATCTTTTACATTTTCTGGAGAAAGAACCTCGCTCCTCGCATCATCAAAAGAAATTCTCATAGTGTAACGGTCTATCCAAAGCTCATCCTTATGATTGACAATATCATCCGCACCTCCGACATAATGCCTGACATTCGCACGCCCCCATTTTTTTCTCAATTTGAGGCCTCGGTTACCATTTCCATCTAATCCGTATTGATCCGGTTCATATCCCTTGGAGGAAAAAAGAGTTAAAGAAGGGTATTTTAGAATTCCTCTTCCTTCATTTTTGATTCCCACATCTATGGAAACATCAACATAATTTGTGGCACCACTCATTCCACCTGAGCGATATAATTTACAAACCAAGATTGGCTTTGGTTTCGGCCTTCTTCCAAATAAATCTTCAAGTTCTGAGTGGCTCATAATCCGCGTACTCGCACCGGTTCTCCTGTAATAATGATTCTGAATATCTTTTATACGGGCAACGATGCGATGCGGTGGAAGATCGCTTTGCGGGATCAGGATGACCAAATAACCTTTATCAGAGTTTGTTGTTTCTTCAATTGGCTCAAATTCCACCTTTTGCGGAGAAGGTGTAATTGCTTCCGGCATATAATTTTGCAAGTCAGTGAGAAATTTTTTAAGTTTGCTTATTGGCTTAAGATCTGTGGCAACATCTGGCTCGTCTTTTCTCTTTTCAGTTTCAACGCCCCAAACAAGCACGCCGCCTGATCCATTGAGAAAACCGGACAAGGCCTTGGCGAAAGTTTTCTTGTCATTTTCTCCGAGTAGTCCATTTTCAGGTTCTTCCTTGTTTTTAAAATCCAGCCACTCCGATTCCTCTTTTCTTTCTTCAACAAATCTTTGGATGGAAACAATCCCTTCATTTTTTATTCTTTTGAAAATTTCCTCTGCGTTAGACATTGGCAACCTCCACGCGATTATTATTCAAGCATAAACTGTTTAATTGAATAATGCAACAGGATTGATCGCAGGCCGGAGGCCTGCACCACAACTCTGCCGGCTGGAAGCCTGCGCGAAAAAAAATCTGCCCCGGCCGCGAGACCGGGGCAGGGAAGGTTCTGGAAAAGGTTATTTAAGGACTTTGGTCGGGGTGTCGCGCAGGGTGGAGTTGTCGCCCAACTGTCCGCGATAGTTATATCCCCAGCAGAACAAGGTATTGTCAGTTTTTTGGGCGCAAGTGTGGTTAAATCCGGCATCCGCAAAAAGCCAGGTGGTATCGGTTCCGGCCTGGGTGGGAATGTTGGCGGTGGAATTATTTCCCACTCCCAGTTGCCCGTAAGTATTACCTCCCCAGCAATAAATCCCGCCGGCGGTTTTTATCCCGCAGGTATGATAGCCTCCCGCGCTCACCAGGTTCCAGCTATCCGATCCGATCCGGACCGGATTCTTCCGAGTGGTGTAGCTATTATCTCCCAGTTGTCCATACGAATTGAATCCCCAGCACCAGAGCTCGCCGCCATTTTTAATTCCGCAGGTCTGACCTCCGCCGGCGCTGACGCCGGTCCAGTTGGCATCCGCTCCCACCGGGACCGGGCTTTTGCGATTGGTGGTGGTGCCGTCTCCGAGCTGGCCATTATAATTAAAACCCCAGCAATAAAGCGAGCCGGCGGCGATGGCGCAGGTATGTGCTTCCCCGGCCGATGCCGCGGACCAGGTTCCCGCGATCTGGACCGGGCTGTTCCTGGACGCGGTGGTGCCATCTCCGAGCTTGCCGTATTGATTGCTGCCAAAGCACCAGAGGGACGAATTATTTTTAAGGGCGCAGGTATGACTGACTCCGGCATCAACCTTGGCCCAGGTGTTGTCCGTGCCCACCTGGGCGGGGCTGGTCTTGTTTACATAAGTTCCATCCCCGAGTTGGCCATAACCGTTTTGTCCCCAACACCAGAGGGTATTATCATTCTTGAGCGCGCAGTTATGATATTTTCCCGCGGACATATTCGCGGTCCAGGAGTTTCCCGAGCCGACCTGACTCGGGGTTTGCCGGATCCAAGTTCCGACGCTATCTCCCAGTTGTCCCTCCCCGTTATACCCCCAGCACCAAAGCGTATTGTTGGTTTTCAGGCCGCAGGAATGATCCGACCCGGCCACGGCATAAGACCAGTCGTTGCTTCCCACCTGGCTGGGGGTGTTTTTATCCGGGAGCACGCCCATGCCGAGTCTGCCGTATTGATTCTGGCCGAAGCACCAGAGCGTCTTATCGGTTTTTTTCGCGCAACTGAAGGCATAACCGGCGCCGGCCAAAGCCCAATTCGTATCCGCGCCGACTTGGGCCGGCGCATTCTTATTCAGTTGCGACGGATCTCCCAATTGGGCATAACTATTACTGCCCCAGCACCAGAGGGTCCCGTTCGTTTTCCGAGCGCAAGTGTGCTCATACCCCAGGCCCAGGCTGGCCCAATCTGCGCCGGCCAGCGGGACCGGGCTTTTGCGGTCAGCGGTGGTGCCGTCTCCGAGTTGGCCATTGAGATTGTAACCCCAGCAAAAAATCGCGCTACTGGTATTTTTCGCGCAGGTATGGTTGCCTCCTATATAAACCCCGACCCAGTTTTTAGCAGTACCGACCGGGGTGGGAACTTTTTTGTCCAGATTATCCCCGACCCCTAACTGGCCTTGGCCGTTGGCTCCCCAGCACCAGATGGTTTTGTCGCTTTTCTTGGCGCAGGTGTGGTTATACAGACTCGCGGCTACGCTGGCCCATCCCTTGGTTCCGATCTTGACCGGGACCAGGCTCATGGTATTGGAATCATTCCCGACCTGGCCGTTGGTGTTGTCGCCCCAGCAGTAAATCGTTCCGATGTCTCTTTTCCCGCAGGTGTGTTTCCCGCCCGCGCTGACCGCGACCCAATTGGCGGCTTTCCCGATTTGAAACGGCGTTAATTTCATATCCTGGAAACCGGTTCCCAGTTGTCCGGAGGTGTTGTATCCCCAGCACCAGAGCGTGCCGTTGGTCTTGATCGCGCAGGTATGCCTTGCGCCCGCAGATACGCTCTTCCAGGCTTTTGAGGCGCCCACCCGGGTCGGTCGGGCCTGATCATGCTGGCTGCCGATTCCGAGTTGGCCGTAAAGGTTGTATCCCCAGCAATAAAGCGCTCCCGCGGTGTCAATCGCGCAGGAATGATCATACCCCGGGTCAAACTTGTTCCAATAGGCGCCGATGATTCCCGCTCCGCTGACCTGGACCTGGTTCCAGGACGGCGATTCAGGATCAAGAACGGATTGGGAATTTGGATCGTTCCCCGCGGAACCGCATCCGAACAGGATAAACAAACCGCAGATCCCATACTTCCTTAAAACTCTACTACTCATCTTACACCTCCACCGGCCTGATAATAGCTCACCAGAAACTTATTTCCAGTTGCTTAAAAAAATGGGGTTCTATTGGGCGGCGGCCCGATCTCGCGGGATCGCGGTAATCGCCGAATTCCGGCTACCGGCTAGCCTTGGATCAACATCCATTTCCCTGATTCATACCTTGCCAGACCCTTTTTCTCCAGCCATCTAAGATGATGAATGATCATTCTCCTCTCGGGCGGTCTCAAGCCCGGGGCTTTTTGGAGAAATTCGCCGTAGATGATTCCGAGGTCAACAATTTGATCAAAAGTTTTTGGCTCTTTGATCGCGGCGAGAAGTTTTTCCTCGCGCTGGATGATCACGCCCTGGAATTTGTCCAGCAAGGCGGGGAAATCTTCGCCTTTGACCAGGCCCATCTCGTGTCCCGTGGCAACCAGTTTGGGCTTAAACTTTTTCAGCTTTTCCAGCGAGCACCAGAAAACCTCGGCGTCCGAGCAGGCATTCCCATACCAGGGCCCGAACTCGGTCAAATCAATATCCGCGGAAAAAAGAATTTCCTGGTCCGGGAACCAGAAGCAGGAATGGCCGATGGTATGGCCCGGGGTATGGATCACTTTCAACTTGATCTCGCCCAGGTTGATCTCGTCCTGGTCTTTGAAGGTCCGGCTGACCTTCCATCCCCAGGCGCCTTTCATCTCGCGCGCCTTGCGCGCCATCCAGGAATCCTTTTCCGCTTGCGGCTCTTCCGGGAAAAAAATCAGCTCAACCACTGCTTTGGGGTCGGACATCGCCTGCGCTTCCTTCTCGTTGATCCCGATCCCGGCTTCCGGGAAAATTTTCAGGTCCCGGATATGGTCATTGTGGAAATGGCTCAGGATCGCTAGTTTCGCGTCCTTGTGCAGGGCCAGTTCGGCGCGGTTGGACGCCGGATCAATGATCGCGCTCAACTCGTCAGCAATGAACAAAGAATTGCAGAACGGGTATCCGCCTTTGCGCCGGCCGGGAATGAAATGTATGTTTTGAGCAATTTCCAGTGCCATTATTTTATTTCCACAATCCCCAAATCCCGGCAAATTTTTCTCGCCAGTCGGTCATCAAGTTCCTGATGCCGGGGCACGGTGGTGGAAAGTTTTTTCTCCGCATTGACAAAAACCGAGTGCCGTTTCCCTTCGCGGTGGAGTTGGCATCCCTGGCGGTTCAAATAGCGAATCAGTTCCTTCCTTTTCAAGGCGCTTCAGACCGATACGCGGATCTGCTCGCGAATCGCGCCCGGCTCTGACAAATCCTGGCGGGAAAGTTCCCGGTTAGTCTCAATCACCAACTTAATCGCTTCCTTCAAATTCTCCCGGACTTCTTTGAGGGTGTGGCCCTGGCTGTTTGCGCCGGGAAGCTCCTCCACATAGCCGATCCACCAGCGGCCTCTTTTCTCAAAGACCGCGGTGAACTGGCTCTTGAGAATCGTTCTTTTTGCGCCAGATTTTTTCAGAGATATTTTCATAACTATGATATTAAAACTTTTGGTTCCTCCAAGCAAATCATTTTCCTTTTAATACATCTTTAAAAATATTATTGGCGATCACGATCCTCTGGATTTCGCTGGTGCCCTCATAGATGCTGGTGATCTTGGCGTCGCGGTAATATCTTTCCACCGGATAGTCCTTGACATATCCGTATCCGCCGTGAATCTGGACCGCGTCCACCACCGCTCTTTGCGCAACCTCCGCGGCGTAAAGTTTTGCCATTGCCGACTCCGGGCTGTAGGGCATCCCTTCTTTTTTCATCCAGGCAGAGCGCAGGACCAACAGCCGGGCCGCGTCTATCTCAGTCGCCATATTCGCGATCATCCATTGGATGGCCTGAAATGAAGCGATGGGTTTTCCAAACTGAACCCGCTCCTTGGCGAAGTTGACCGAAGCTTCATAAGCCGCTCTTGCAATCCCGACCGCCTGCGCCGCAATGCCGATCCGTCCTCCGTCCAGAGTGTACATCGCCACATTGAATCCTTTTCCGCGCTGGCCCAGGAGATGATCCGCTGGTATTTCGCAGTCCTCAAAGATCAGCTCCATTGTGCTTGACCCGTGAATGCCCAGTTTTTCCTCCTGCTTGCCCAGAGAAAAGCCTTTGGCATTGGTCGGAACAATGAACGCAGAAAGACCGCGATGACTTGGATCCGGCTCGGTCCTCGCGATCACCAGCGCCACTCCGGATTCCTTGCCGTTGGTAATGAACAATTTGGTTCCGTTCAGAATCCACTTGTCGCCTTTCAACTCGGCCTTGGTCTTGACCGCGGCCGCGTCCGAGCCCGCGCTCGGCTCGGTCAGCCCCAGGCACCCGAGCATCTTCCCGCTCGCGAGCGGCTTCAAATATTTTTCCTTTTGAGCGTCGGTGCCGAACTTGGCAATCGGAGCCACGCAGAGCGAATTATGGGCGGAAACGATCACGCCCACCGCGGCGCTTGCTGCGCTCAGTTCCTCAATCGCGATCGCGTAGCAAACCGCGTCCATCCCGGCGCCGTCCCATTCAGTCGGGACTTCAACGCCCATCAGGCCCAGTTCCGCGGCCTTGGCAATGATCTCTTTGGGATACTCGCCGGTCCGGTCAATATGCTCGGCTTTGGGCGAAACCTCATTGGCCGCAAAATCCCGGACCATATCCTGCAATAATTTTTGTTCCTCGCTCAACTTCAGATCCATTTTTACTCCTCCTGATTATTTTCAGATTCCCAAAATTGTGGGGCAGGCATCTTGCCTGCTGTCAAGTAATTGCAGGCTGGAAGCCCGCACCACAAAATTTATTTCCCTTGAAAATTCGGTTTCCGTTTTTCCAGGAACGCGGCCATTCCTTCCTTCTGATCCTGAGTGTCAAAACCCAGCGACCATAAGGTTTGTTCCAAGAGCAATCCCTGATCCAGCGCCAGGTCTGAGCCTTGCTCAATCGCCTGCTTGGCAAGCCCGATCGCGGCCAGTCCTTTTTCCTGGAGCTTCTTTGCCAGCTCTTTTGCCCGGTCCATCAGCTTGCCCGGCTCAACCACTTCATTCACCAGCCCGAGCTCCAGCGCGCGTTTTGCCGGAATCCGGTCTCCGAAAAAAACCAGCTCCTTGGCGCGGAGCTTTCCCAAATGTTTCACCAGCCGCTGGGTGCCGCCGAACCCAGGGAAGATTCCGAGATTCACTTCGGGCTGGCCGAACACGGCATTCTCGCTCGCGAGGATATAATCGCAGGAGATCGCCAGCTCGCATCCGCCCCCGAGCGCGAAGCCGTTGACCGCGGCGATCACCGGCTTGGGCAGTTCCTCAATGCTCCTGAGAACGCCCTGGCCGAGCTTGGAAAAATCTTTTGCCAGGATCGGGGTCATCTGGCGCATCTCCGCGATGTCCGCGCCGGCGACAAAGGCTTTCTCGCCGGCGCCGGTGATGATCAGAACCTTGACCGCATCATCCCTCCGCGCCTGGTCCAAAATTTTTCCCAGGGCTTTCAAAACTTCAATGTTAAGCGCATTCAAAGCCTTGGGACGATTGATGGTGATGATCCCGATCCCATCCACCACTTGAAACAGCACTAAGTCATCTGGCATTTCTTAGCCTCCCTTAAATTCTGGTACACGGTACACGGTTCACGGTACACGGAAATAACGCGCATCATAGTGTCAGTTGGAAATTGTCTCATTCTATTCTTTCTTCATTCCTTTCAAATATGCAATGTGATTGAACAACATCCGCGAAATGTGGTCGGCTTTGTCGCGGAGCGCCTTGAAAGTTTCTTCATTTATATAACCAAGATCAAGTGAGGTATAAAGCTGAGACCGCAGTTCTCCTGAGGAGGCCTTGGCGATATTGAGGAACAGCATGTATTCCTTTTTGCTGCCTCGTTCAAAACCTTCGGAAATGTTGGATTGAATTGAAATTGCGGCACGCCGCATCTGTTCCCGGAGTGCCCAGTCCCTGAGGAACTGCCCTTGATTGGTGACCTGGTAGATTGCTTTGGTCAACTCGCGTGCCTTTTTCCAGCTATTTAAATCCTCAAAATTTTTCACCGCCATAGCGGTTACCCCCAAACCCTAAATCATGAGCCTTGAACCGTGTACCGTGCACCGTGCACCGTTAACCGCAATTCTCCACAATCATCGCCGCGGCCTCTCCTCCTCCGATGCAAAGAACCGCCAGGCCGGTTTTGGCTTTGCGGTTTTTCATCGCGTAAAGCAGGGTGGTGAGGATTCGGGCGCCGGAGCATCCGATCGGATGGCCGATTGCGACCGAGCCGCCATTGACATTGACTTTTTCCGGGTCCAGCTTGAACTCGCGGATCGCGGCAACGACCTGGACGCTGAAGGCCTCGTTGATTTCAAAAATATCAATTTTGTCAATGCTATATTTGGTTTTAGCCAAAACCTTCTTGATCGCGTCCACCGGCGCGAGCGTGAACCAGTGGGACTCGCGCGCGGCCTGGTCGTGGCCGATGATCCTGGCCAGGGGCTTGATCCCGAGCTCCTGGGCTTTCTTGTCGCTCATCACCACCATTGCCGCGGCGCCGTCGTTCAGGCTGGAGGCATTGGCCGCAGTGACCGTGCCGTCTTTGGTAAAAGCCGGCTTCAAGGTCGGAACTTTTTCCTCTTTCAGCTTCTTCGGCTCCTCATCCTCGGCCACCACCACCTTGCCTTTTTTATCTTCAATTTCCACCGGCACGATCTCGTCCTTGAATTTCCCATCAGCCGTGGCCTTGAGCGCGCGCTTATAAGAGCGGAGACAGAATTCATCCTGATCCTGGCGGGAGATTTTTCCCTCGGCGCCGAGCAAATCCGCGCAGGCGCCCATATGGCAGTTTTTATAGACATCCCAGAGACCGTCAAAGATCATCATATCCACCACCTTCTGGTCTCCCATCCGGTATCCCTGTCGGGCGCCGGGGAGGAAATATGGGGTGTTGCTCATAGATTCCATCCCGCCGGCGACAATGATCTCGGCGTCCCCGGAGCGGATCATGGCGTCGGCAAACATCACGGCTTTGAGTCCGGAGCCGCAGACCTTTCCGATGGTGGTTGCGCCCACGCTCCAGGGCAGACCGGCAAAAACCGATGCCTGCCGGGCCGGGGCCTGGCCCATTCCGCCGGTGAGCACGCAGCCCATCAGCACCTCGTTGACCATTTCCGGTTTGATGCCGGCGCGCTCCAGAGCGGCCTTGATCGCGATCGCGCCCAGTTTTGGAGCGGGAAGCGGGGCAAGCGCGCCTTGAAAAGAACCCACCGGGGTCCTTGCCGCGGAAACAATTACCGACTCGGTCATTTTACTACCTCCTGGAATTTTTTTTCGGGTGCGGGAATTTTAATAAATGCCGGAACGGTTGTCAATTCTTTTTCTTTTCGCGACTAAAGTCGCTCGGCAGGGTCGTAACCCTGCGCCCAATTTTTGGGGCAGACACAAGGGTCTGCCCCTACCGTCGCTCGCACATTTTATAAACGCACAAAGATCGGATTGGTGAAGATGATGTTTGGCTGCAGGTGCTCGTGATCCTTTATCTTGACCTTTGTGAATGGTCCGAGGACTTCAATCCGGTAATAGGCCGGCATTTTCTTTTCAAACATTTCTTGGTCAATGAATTCCAGGGCTGATCCCTCGGTTTCGCGGATCACTTTGCCGTTCCGGATCAGCAAAGTTTTGACGCCGGGGATTTGGTGGTCCAGCGAGAAGCGGATCAGGGGCGGGGCAAAGATTTTGATTTCCTGGCCGAACATAATTTTATCTTGCGGAGTTTTGCCATCGCTGACCGAGAATTCCGCGATGTATGAATTCTGGAACATTTCTCCGGCAAAAGAAACCATTCTGCCTTGCCGCATTGCCAGATACACATCATCTTCGCTGAACTCGCGCAGATAAAAAAGGGTGTTTCCGCAGCCGGTCAGGGTTCCGTTCCCGCCGTGGTAGTCGCAATCTCCCACGGTCCAGATCGGCCGATCGCGCATCCCGGACAGATATTCGGATAGGACCGAATCCCAGGCGCCGCCGGGTCCGGCGAATTCCGGACCGTAGGATTCGGTCAGGCTGGAAAACCCGGCAATATTTTTCAGATGCAGACTTTGGACTTGGGGTTCAGAGTAAAACCGGATGGTCAATACCCAGATATTCTGGTTGGAGTCGGGATGGGCCACGAACACCAGGCCGTTATGGTCGGCGATGTAATTGACCCAGTCCTGATATGGAGCGCGGCCGGGATAGCCGATGGGCTTGACCGATACTTCGCGCCAGGCCGGCATCTTCTCAAAGACCTCCGGATCCTTGAGGTTATAAACCACGAAGTGGCTGTCCTGGTTGAGGATCACGAAGCCGGGGAACCGGCCGATGTTGTAAAGGTAGGGATTGACTTCCGCGCCGATCAGGATAATCAGGTCGGGATTAGCTTCCTTGAGCGGGACCAGGGTATCAAAATATTTTTGGTAGCCGATTTTTTCAATGCCGTTGACCGGAATCTTGAGGCCGTTGCTCAGCTGGATCCGGCCTTCGCGGTGGTCGGTGACGGCCAGGATGGCGATGCCTTCCCGGCGGGCGAGCTCAATCAGGTCTTCCGGCCGGCTGGTGCCGTCGCTGATGATGGTGTGGTTATGGAGGGAGGCGCGGGCGATGATCCAGCCGTCTTGATGATAGACCGGGGTATGCCTGACTCCGAGGTTGGGATTCAGGGGAAGATATTTCTGGCCGGGGAGATAGCCCGCCCACCAGCATCCGGGAAGGAAAAGGAAGAGGGATGCTATCGCCAGAAGATAAAATTTGCCCTGGGGAATTGCCTTTTTCATTCCAGCCTATTATTAAGGACAAAGCAATATTTGACAAGCCGGACGCGGGCAAGATAATGAAGCGCAAATAAGATGTCGGAAAATAAGCAAAATAATTTCCAGCTCTGGTATGAGAAGGCGCTTTCTTATATGGGCTCCGAGGATTATGAGAAGGCGCTCCGGAGTTTGAATTTCGCGCTGGCGATCAAGAAGGATCATTTTTACGGGTGGTTGTTGAAGGGCAATTGCCAGTTCGCACTGGGGAGGTATGAGGATGCGCTTCGGAGCCTGAATCGGGCGCTGGCGCTGAATGATGCTAATTTTCAGGCCTGGTATAGCAAGGGCTTGTTGCTGAGCGAGTTGGGCAAGCAGCGGGAAGCGATCTACAGCCTGGACCGTGCGCTCCGGCTGAAGAAGAATGATTTCAACTTATGGTATCTGCGCGGGTATGGGCTGATTGAGCTCAAGGAATATCAGAAGGCGATCGCTTCGCTCAAGCGGGCGGTGGCGCTGAATCCTGCCGACCCGGATGCCTGGTATTATCTGGCGTTTTCGCAGTCCTGCCTGGGAAGGAACCGGGAAGCGCTGCTGGCTTATGACCAGGCGATCAAGAACGATCCGGGAAATATAGACCTGATTTGCTACCAGGGATTGGCGTTATGCGAGTTGGGGAGGTTTAAAGAAGCGGAGAGATTATTTGAGCGGGTTCTGGAAAAGGACCCGGAGCATATTTTGGCTCTGGTCAATCTGTCCGAGCGGTACCTGGTTTCGGGGAAATTGACCAAGGGTATCCGGGCGGCGAAAAAAGCGCTCAAGGCGAAGGATTCCGAGTTTAAAATTATTTCCGGCTATCTGGTCTTGACCGGATATTTCCTGGAGGGGAAAAATCAGAAGGCCTTGGCGGAATTAAGAATTTTGATGGAATTCATCAAGGGCCTGGGGGACCAGGCGAAGGTGACGGACTGGAATTTTTCTCCGCTGGTGGATGTGATTAAGAAGAATCTCTCTCAACCGAGCCGGAAGATAGTGCTTTCGTTGATCGGGATGCTGCGGGGAAAATTAAAATTGAATAGTTTTGAAAAGCTGATCAGAGACCTGGATTAGCCGGGCGTTCATAATGAGCCGCCGACAATAACCAATTGATTTTTAAGGTATTTTCAAGGCTTTAAAATTCATTATTTTTTTCTTGACAAATTCAAAAAATTTATTATAATTATCTATAGGTATGCACCCCCGTCGCTTGACCTTTGGTAAGTGGCGGGGTTTTTTATTAAAGGAGATCGGATTGCAAGCGAAGAAAAGAGTTTATGCGTTTTTTGACGGCCAAAATCTTTTTCATTCGGCCCGAGAATGCTTTGGCTATGAAAAAGCCAACTATGATCCAATCCAATCAGCCCTGGCGATAACCAATCTGGAAAAAAATCGGATATTGGTTGGACTAAATTTTTATACCGGGATTCATACCAGCAAAATGCGGCCGGACCTTAATCAATTCTGGCACAAGAAATTGGAAGCCCTGAAGCATCGGGCGGAAAAGACGGGAATCAATGTCAAGTCGGTTACCCGGGAATTAAAATATACGGGGTGAAATTTATGATTGAATGCTCTTTTCCCTGCAGGCTGGAATCGCAAAGACCGGTCGGAATCCGGGATACCAACTGGCGGATTATCGGCAAAGAATTATATGATTCCTGTATTGATCCCAATACAGATTTATATTTCCCCAAGCCGCGAATTTTCAAAAAGGACTAAATTAGATTACTGTCTCTTGGCTGACGCTATTTTTCAGTGATAAATTTTTTCAATACCCGGACAAATTCATCGGGTTTCCATTGCATCGGGGTGTGGACTCCGCCGGCAATGATCTGGATTTGGGAGCCGGGTATTTTCTGATGGAACTGTTCCGCGGTTTCAGGATCCAGCAAGTCGTCATCGCTTCCCCAGATGATCAGGCACGGGGCCTGGATCTGATTGAGCACAGGCTCGGTATAGTCGGCGCCGAGGCTGACCGCGGACTGCTTCATAGCGCGGCTGGAGCATAATCTTTGGTCCGAGGCATATCGCATTTCCGCCAATTCCACCCGCCGGCGCTCGCTCTCGGGCACATTGGCCAGGGCCTTTTCATTGACCGGGAAGACCAGATGCAAAAGCGGGATGAGCATGGGGGAAGCCGTGAGTTGGGCCACATTTTTCATCAAGTCCAGGAGCGAGCCTTTCAGGCCGGCCGAGTCTTCCAGGACGAGCTTCTCAACCTTCTCCGGATGGCGCACCGCGAGCCAGGCGGCAATGGAACCTCCCATTGAGTTTCCGACCACAATGGCTTTTCCCACTCCGATCTGATCCAGGAACTCGGCGAGGAAATCCGCGTACCAGATCATTGTCGGCTTTTGATCCTTGCCGGGACATCCGCTTTTTCCATAGCCGGGCAGGTCGGGCACGATGACTCGGAAATCTTTGCTCAAAGGCTCAAACACCTCGCTCCAGTTGTAGGCGTTCCCGCAAAAGCCGTGGATGAGCAGAACCGGCGTTCCGGTTCCCTGGTCAAGGTAAACCAGGTTGACTCCCTGGATAGTGACATTTTTTTCCGGCGCGTAATAAGGACCTGGATTGAAATTCGGCCGCGCCTGAAGCAGCAAGAGCGCGGCGCAGGCCAAGGCGGGCAAGGAAAATTTATTCCGCATTTTTGGGTTCCACTCCTTCAACAATTTGATGACAGGGTTCCAGACTTTCATTCTTGAGAAATTTTTCCAGGGCGCAGTTGAATTCCTCGGGTTTGCTCATATTGGGGGTATGTCCGCCCTCCTTCACCACATATAATTGGTTATTGGGGATTTTTCCCGCGAAAGTTTGATGAATTTTAAAGGGGACGGTCTTGTCATTGTCTCCCCAGATGATCAGGGTGGGGGCCTGGATTTTGGGAAGGTCATCCGTGAAGTCAAAGCGGGCGATCTGGGCGAGGGATTGGTCAATGGCCTTGAGGTAAGGAATCTCCTCGCTGGTGTCGCGGTAAGAGGCGGAAAAATCAGCGCGGATGCGGTTTTTCTCGTCGGTTCCCGGGTACTGGCGCGCGCTGGTCACGCCGGACCATCGGATGGTGATCGGGGTGGCGATGGGCGTGACCGCCTTGAGCAGGGGGCTGATCTTGATCCCGGCGGAGTCGCTCAGCACCAATTTATCCACCCGGTCCGGGTAATGAATGGCAAGATATCCGGCAATGGCTCCACCGAGCGAGTTTCCGACAATGGCGGCTTTGTCAATCTCCAGTTGATTCATCAGGCCGATGATGATCCGGGCAAAACTTTCCACCGAGTAGTCAAAATTTTCGGGCTTGTCGGATTTTCCGTGTCCGGGCAGGTCCGGGATCAGGAGGCGGTAGTCATCGCGGAAATCCTCAAACTGGTCCCACCAGTTCATCACATTTCCGCTCAGGCCGTGAATGAAAACGATATTTTCGGGATTGTCCGCGCCGCATTCCAGGTAGGTGATGGTGATGCCCTCAATCTCAGCCTGCCGCTCCATCGCAAAATAGGGCGGGGCATCCCAGCCCCGGTCAACCTTTTTCAGGTTCACGCAGGCGGAAAGCGCCAGGCAAAAAATTACGATTGAAATCAAAACCGAATACTTCTTCATCTCCCATTCCCCCGAATGGCTTTTTTTAGATCTTAGCATATTGCGGTTTAGTTGGAAACCCAGCCCGGCGGGCCAGGCTGAAAATTTCAATTACTAAAGGAATGTAAACTATTTAGCGCCCGGATTAATAAGTCTCAAGTCAACTTTTGACCCTGGCGGGATTTACGACGGGATTTTCTTCTTGCCAATACCTGGTGTAATGCCTTGCTCAATTCGGCGAGTTGATAAGGTTTGGCCACGAATCCGGCGAATCCATATCTCTTATATTTGGCCATAATCGGGTCATTGGAATAACCGCTGGAGACAATGGCAATGGCGTTCGGGTCAATTTTGAGCAATTTTTTAATCGCCTCTTTTCCGCCCATCCCGCCGGCAACGGTTAAGTCCATAATTACCGCGTCAAAAGGCCGGCCGGATTTTTTTGCCTTTTGATAGAGGAGGATCATTTTTTCACCGTCTTCGGCCAAACCCACTTCATAGCCGATGGACTTGAGCATCCGGCGGGCGGTGTTGCGGACGATTTCCTCGTCGTCCATCACCAGGATTTTTCCGCTGCCGAAAGTCAATGGTTCTTCGGGGAAGAGGGCCGGGTCCGCGGATCCGGTTGAGGCGGGCAGATAGAAAAAGAAATTGGTTCCGGCATTCTTTTTGCTTTCCACGCTGATCAAGCCGTCGTGTTTCTTGATGATGGAATAGGCGGTCGCCAGTCCGAGCCCGGACCCGGTTTTTTTGGTGGTGAAATAGGGGTCAAAGATTTTGGACAGGTTTTCCTCGGAAATGCCGATTCCCTGGTCCATCACCGAAACCTTGATATATCTCCCGGGCTTGAGCGGCAGATCATTTTTTTCTTCCACCAGCACATTCTCGGCAATAATTTTCACGGTTCCGCCTTTGGGCATGGCCTGGACCGCGTTGATCGCCAGGTTGTTGACCACCTGGCTGATCTGGGGTTGATCCACCTCCACCGGCCAGAGGTCCCCGGGGATGAAAAACTCAGCCCGGACCTTGGAGCCGCTGAGGGCGAAATAGGTTGACTCCTTGATCAGGTCAATGATATTGGCGGCCTTCCGGATCGGGGCGCCGCCCTTGGCAAAGGTGAGCAATTGCTGGATCAAATCCTTGGCCCGGGAAGAAGCGGTTTCCGCCTCTTGCAGGCTTTCCTTCAAGTCCGGGCCAAGCGCGGGCCCGCTCAGGGAAAGGGACAGGTTTCCCAAAATCACCGCCAGCAGGTTATTGAAATCGTGGGCAATGCCTCCGGCGAGCAGGCTCAAAGATTCCAGCTTCTCGGCCCGCACCAGTTCTCCCTCGGTTCGTTTCCGAATCGTGATGTCGTGCATCACATGCACGGCGCCGGTCATTTTTCCGGTTTCCTCAAAGATCGGGGTGGAGGTTACGGTAAAATATCGTTTTAAATTGGGCGCATAAATTTCCGCGCTATGTTCTTTTCCATCCCGGAGGGTTTGCCAATGAGGGCAAAATTCAGGTGGAGAATCGGTTTGATGGATGAGCTGATAGCATTTCTTGCCCAGGATTTCCTGATATGAAAGTCCGAATAATTTGGTCATTGCCTGGTTGACCCGAAGGATTTTATAGTCCGGGTCAACAATCATAATAATATCCGGGATGGTGTCAAAGGTCTTGCGCCATTCTTCCGAGGCTTTTTTAATCGCGTCCTCCATCTGCTTGCGCTCCGTGATGTCGCGGAAATTGACGATGAAACCGTTCACCGCGGGATCGTGGAACAAACTCCTTCCGGTCGCTTCCACGGCGCGATAAGAGCCGTCTTTGTGCCTGAGCCTCAGATTGATCGTGATCGCCAACCCGGGATTTTGAACGCATCCGGCGAATTTTTCCATCACATATTTCTGGTCCTCGGGATGGACAAAATCAAACGCGGTTTCCAGCAAGGGATCGTCTCGTTGATATCCCAACAACCGCTCCACCGAAGCGCTGACATATTGAATGGCGCCTTGTTGATCCAGGATCATAACGGTGTCAAAGGAATTTTCAATCAGAGACCGGAAATAATTCTTGCTTTTCCGTAATTCTTCCTCGGCCCGCTTGCGCTCGGTGATGTCAACCGAAATGGTCTGGACCGCATAGGGCTTGCCCTCTTTTTTGAGCAGGGCCGCATGCACTTCCACCCAGCGCTGGTTGGGGGTGTCGGGGAAAATCCGGAGTTCAACCGTCCCTTCCTCTTCCCCGGCCATCAACCGCCCGAATTGCTGTTTGACAAATTCCCGGTCATCCGGGTGGATGGTTCCCAGTTCCAGGAAATGCTTTCCCACATTCAATTCCCTGGGCATCTTGGAATACTCATTGGCATCCAGCACTTTTCCGGCCAGGTCGAAAATCAAGATGGACCCGGGGGCGGATTCAAAGAGCGCGCGATATTTTTCTTCGCTCCGCCGAAGGGCATCCTGCGCCTCCTTGCGGTTGAGAGCGATTCCGATACTGGCGCAGACTCCCTCAAAAAATTCAATCATCTCCAAGCTGAACATATTCTTTCTTTTATCGTTTAGCTGGAGCAGGCCGGCATTTTCCGAGCCGGAGCGCAAAGGGATCAGCGCCACCGACTCATAGCCCGCGCTGTTGCATCGGTTCCTGGACCGGGTCTGCCGATCTTTCTCGGAAGTGGAAACGAGAAGTTGGGTGGTGCTGTTGGTCCAGAAACTTCCCCCTTTGGTGAAAAAGGGAAGGGAAGGATCGGTTCTTCGGCTGATGATATTTCCGCACATACATTCCAGATAGGGTTCACCCGCTGAATCCCGGATCAACTCTCCTGCCTGGTCGCGCGCGCACAAATAATTTTCCTTTTCCACAAACTCTTCGGGAAATCCATAGGTCTCATAATAGGGATAGTCTTCACCTTGCTTAAGCCTGATCCCCGCCGCCTCTATTCCCGTGGATTGTTTGACCAGGAGCAACAGCGAACGGATTTGGTCAATATTTGGCTCGGACCGGTTAAGCAATTCCAGAACCTGGGTCATCAGCTTCCGGCGCTCTTCCGCCTTTTTGCGCTCGGTGATATCAGTAGTGTACCCGGCAAGATAAGGTGGTTTTCCCTCAATAAAAATCGGGAACTTAATTGTGGAATAGAATCGGCCGTTGAGTTCTTCTTCAACAGTGATTTCTTTGCCTTCTTTTATAATTCTCATATCGTCCGCGACCATGCTCTTCGCCAGCTCGGGTGGAAAGAGGTCATCCATGTTTTTGCCAAGCATTTCCTCTACGGGTTTTCCCAGCATGGTTTCAAAGTTCTTGCTCAGCCGTAGCGCCCGGATATTCTCATCTTTAAAGAAGACATAAATGGGGCTGTATTCCATGAAACGTCTGAAGATTTCTTCGCTCTCCCGCAGCGCCTCCTCTGCCCGCTTGCGCTCGGTGATGTCTTGTTGAAGCTGCTGGTTGGTCCTGACCAGTTCTTCCGCGCGCTCCTTGACCAGATCCTCCAGATGATCCCGATGTTTTCTTAACTCTTCCTGGGCCCGGTTGCGCTCGGTAATGTCCCTGGCGATAGCCAGAGCGCCCACTGCTATCTCCTCTTTAAAAATCCTGGATACGGTAACCTCAAGGATGACCCTGTCTCCCGACTTTTTTATTGCCTGGGTTTGAAACTGGACGATCTTTTCACCCTTCATGCCTCTTTGTATGGTTTCTATGACCCTTTGCCTATCTTCTCCGGGGACAAAATCAATGACATTCTTGTTGATCCCCTCTTCGCTCTTGTAGCCTAGAATCTCCTCTGAACTTTGGCTTATAAAAGTTAGCTTGCCTCCCAGATCAATGGTAAAAATGAGATCTTTGAGATTCTCTATCAAGAATCTATAGTTCCTCTCTGATTGCCGGATCGCCTCCTCCGCATTCTTGCGCTCGGTAATCTCCTTTTCCAGCTCATCGCGCGAAGCCGTGGTTCTTTTCCGCTCCGCTTTTGCTTTTCCCAGTTGGGCGACTCGCCGGCGCAGGGTAGTCAGTTCGTTTGGGAGTTGTTTTTTGGTCTTTTCCTTATCCTTCATCTTCTGATCCTTTGGTCTGGAAGACTCCGATCAAAGTTTTTCTCGGGATTGGAATAACTCCGGAAATGGATCTGAGCGATTTCTGCGGAAGATATTGGAATTCGGAATTCAGCATCGGGAAGCAAGGAGAAGGGAAAAGGAATAAATGAAAAAGTAAAGCGCTGAGAACCATTTAGTTTCTGGTCCCTTATTCTGGATGCCGGATGATTTTTTCTGGTCAAAGCCCCCCCCCCCCATTTCAGGGATTGATTAAAAGAAAAAATATTAACCCTGATAAACTCTTCTTTCGCCAGGGATTTATCAAGACCACGGAAAACTTCTAAAATTTTTTGAGCTCGCTGATCAAGTCCCCCTTTCCCGGCTCTTTAATTCTTCAAAACTGTCCAAATTATTTTACACCCAGAAAGTATTCTATCCTTTTTCAGAAAGTCTGTCAAGCGAAATCCGCTTTTTTTAAAATTTTCTATTTTATTGGTATTTTTGTCCATTATATATTTAATAGGCGATCGGGAAGGAAAAACTTGACATTCCGGCTGATTGGATTAAACTTTTTTGGATTGACAGGAACGTAGCTCAATGGGAGAGCACTGCCCTGACGCGGCAGGGGTTGTGGGTTCAAATCCCACCGTTCCTACCATAATATGAAGCGCGAGCAGGAGGTTCGGGCAGGTTAAAAAGTTTAAAAGTTAAAAGGTTTAAAAGTAAAAAAGAACTCGCGACTAATCCGGTCACACTCTCTGAGGAGCGAGATCCTGTCTCGCATTTGCGTGACAGGACGCTCGCACGATAGAAGAATCGGGACTAAAGTCCCTCGCACGAAAAGGTAAATTATAGATTAAGGAGAGAAGAGATGAGTTATAAATGTTCAGTCTGCGGGAAGGGTCTTGGGTTCGGTCATAATATCAGCCATTCCCACCGGAAGACCCATCGGACTTTTCAGCCGAATCTTCAGCAGGTTCGGATCAAGACCAAGAAGGGGAATAAGCGGGTTCTGGTTTGCACGAGATGCTTGAGAAGCGGAAAAGTGGAAAAAGCGGCGTAGGGGCGCACCCGCGTGTGCGCCCAAAGAGGGCAGACACTTGGGTCTGCCAAATTAAGGGC
>Ga0315277_10000594_pt1 | contig 56884 bp, 46 predicted proteins | sample YL17G05_15_MG_FD_203695 | JGI IMG/M metagenome (GOLD analysis project Ga0315277, IMG submission 203695) | Sediment microbial communities from Yellowstone Lake, YNP, Wyoming, USA - YL17G05_15 | ecosystem: Environmental > Aquatic > Freshwater > Lake > Sediment | place: USA: Wyoming | collected... | reverse complement strand
TTTGCGTGTTTTCAACCCGGAACCCGAAACCCGAAACACGGAACCGGCGAGTTTTTCTTCAGAAAAACTCGCATGTCCCCCTATAAGTACGAAAATCGTCCCCAAAAAAAACCTATAATTAGCTCAATCAACCATTTGATTTTCAATAGAAATCCAAAAATATCGGCCCGGAAACTTTTTTTTAACGCCATTAAACAAAAAATATTTTGTGCTTAAATTTCAAGGACTTGGAAAAATTCGCGATTTGTTTAAGATTGGTAAACGCTTTTTTCAATTTCCATGCTTCCAGAATCCAAAAATTCATTGGTTCCAGGCTTCAACTTTTCAAACCTTTCACACTTTTCTCACCTTGAAACCTTGAGACCTTGAAACCTTGAAACCTTTCATCCTTCACCCTTAATCCTTCATCCTTAGACTGCGCGAACGGCTTCAGGCGTGATCCTGTCTGCAGACACTTTTGTCTGCGATTTTATCAGTCAATCATTATCAAGATCTGAATTAAGTTTAATGTGACGATCTGACCCCTCTGGCTTGCCGCGGTTGCCGAGTATTTTCACCTGAGCGATTCCGCAATCTCCAAGGGAATTAGCCGTTTCAGGAATTATTGTTTTGATGACCAGGGATTTGGATAAGAAATGGAACCTTATGTCCAATGTCAAGCTCAGACCCCACTCACACCACTCACACTTGACAGGGTTGGCAAAATGCGCTTAAATAGTGTCCAAGAAACCGGGTGCGATACAAGCAAATAGCTTGGACCTGGTTCGGGAGTGACGAATTTTCAGGAGGTGCACGATGAAAGCGGGACTTAAAGGACTGACGGTTCTGTGGGCGTCATTATTGCTGATCGGTTATGGGTGCGGGGACGGCAGCGAGCCGGAATCGGCCGCGGGAAATGATTACGGCCAGGCCGCGAGCCCGATCATCCTGCCGATGGTCTTCGACTCGGTGGCCGCCGGGGCTTTTCACACCTGCGCGATCTCGGGCGGAAACCTTTACTGCTGGGGCGCGGGCCTGAGCGGGCAGCTTGGGAACGGCGCCAACAGCTCGACCAACTACCGGGTGCAAGAATCCACTCATGCGAGCAACTGGGCCTCGGTCACCGCGGGCTGGGATTATTCCTGCGCGATCAAGACCGACGGCAGCCTCTACTGCTGGGGCTATAATTCCGAGGGGCAGCTCGGGACCGGCGACAGCGTAAGTAGAAATATCCCGACCCGCGAGGCTAGTTCAGCGGGCGACTGGGCGAGCGTGTCCGCGGGCGGATACCATACCTGCGCGAAAAAAACGAACGGCGCCATCTGGTGCTGGGGCGGCAATGACCATGACCAACTCGGGACCAATGACGCGTCCTACCGCCAAAAGTCCCCGGTCCAGGTCGGAACGGCCACCACCTGGAAAAGCCTTTCCAACGGCATGTGGCATTCCTGCGCGATCAAAAAGGATGGCACGCTCTGGTGCTGGGGATACGGCTGGTACGGCCAACTCGGGTACGGTTCCATCCTGGACAAAGCCAAGCCCTTCAAAGTCAACGCCGCCACCAACTGGGCCCTGGTCGCCTCCGGCCGGCAGCACACCTGCGCCAAGAAGAAAGACGGCTCGCTCTGGTGCTGGGGAGATAATGTGACCTACGGCCAGCTCGGCATCGGCAAAAAAGGCGGCCAGAAGACCAGGCCGGTCAAGGTGGTCACCGCGATCACGGACTGGAACGCGCTCTCGCTCGGCCAGTATTTCTCCTGCGCGAAAAGGAAGAGCGGAGCCATCTATTGCTGGGGTTCCAACGGCTCCGGCCAGATGGGGCTCGGCACGGAAGCCTCGCCCAAGACCAAGCCTATCAAGAGCCTGGGAAGCGGCATCATCCTGACCACCGGCGGCTCCCACACCTGCGCGCTCAAGAGCGACCAGACCCTCTGGTGCTGGGGTTCCAACGCCTCCGGCCAGCTCGGGAACAACAGCCTGGATACCCACAGCAGTTACCCGGTCCAGGTTAATTAAGGAGTGCTTCCCGCTTCGCGATAAATAGCAAAGCAAAAGGCGGCCCGAAAGGGCCGCCCTTTTTTTCTCCAAGTCCCCGATTCCTGATTCCTAGGGTAGTGTCCCGCAAATAAGTTAACTGCTTTTGCAGTTGCGGAGCCTTGGGGTCATAATCATCGGGGTCAAACCTTAAATCATCGGTAAATCATCGGGGTCAGGTCATCATCGGGGTCAAACCTGGTCATCATCGGGGTCAAACCTTGACATTTGACATTTCCTGCAATTTTTGCGCTGAGAGCCTGCTGGCCCCGGCCCGGTTCCGAGTTCCGGGTTCCGCGTTCCGAGTTTCCGAATTCCGTTGTGTTCGTCGTGATCGTTGTGTTTAACCCTCCCATTTCCATTCCATCTCGCCTGCGCCATTTGAGGCGCGTGCAAATTTACTGCTTGATAAATTAACTGCTTATAAAAATTATGCCGGGATTCAAGGAAGTTGTCAAGGGGCAGCGCTGGAATCATAGACAAGAGTGCCTGCGGCCCGAATCGGGCAGACACAGGGGTCTGCCCCTACAGTCGCTCGCACGAAGTTGTTTTTTTCCTATCAACTTATCAGCCTATCATCTTATCAACTTTTGCTTTGCGTCCTTTGCGCCTGCTCTGCGGTGAAGATTGATTTGAAGGGCGGACACGCGGGTCCGCCCGTACACTGCGCCCCGATCGCGGCTTCCTCCTTCGCCTACAGATTGTCCGAGCAGGAAGAGGCTTCGGCGGACGGGAAAGGCGTTCGGAGAATTTAAGGCGGTTGAATAAAAGATCGGAATTGCGCAAAATATGTTCAGCCCGGATGAAGCTGATGACCAAAGCAGAGATGCTCAAGCGCTCTCAGGTTCGGCTGGAGTATCAGGATTTGCTCAAGTTCCTGGCCGAGTATGCGAAAAGCGATCCAGGGAGGATGCGCGCGCTTGGTTTGGACCCGGCCGGTGATCTGGAAAAGGTTCAACGGGATTTGCATCTGCTTTCCGAGATGATGTCGCTGTTCAATCTGGGCTTAAGTCCGCCTTTGGGATTTTTCTCTGACATCGGCCCGGGCCTGGAAACCGCGGGGATCGGATCCATTCTCGGGAAGAAAGAATTGCTGGAGATTCTCCAATTTTTGAATCAGGCGGATCAGAACCGGAAATTCTTTAAGAGCCGGCCTGAGAAATTTACCGGCCTGGCCGGGCTGGCCGGCCGGATTGAAAACTTTTCCGAACTGAGAGCCCGGCTGGATCGCAGCCTTGATGAGAAGGGCGAGCTCAAGAATTCCGCCAGCCCGGAGCTGGCCCGGCTTCGGGAGGAGTTTTCAGGTTTGCGCGCGCAAATCCAGAAAAAGCTGGACCGGATGCTCTCGGCAAAAGATTTTGAGAAGATTCTCCAGGATACTTTTTACACCGAGCGGGAGGGCCGGTTTGTGATCCCGGTAAAAAGCGCTGACCAGGCGAGCGTTTCCGGGATCGTGCACGATACCTCCGCAAGCGGGGCCACGGTTTTCATAGAGCCGATGGAGATGGTCCCGCTCAATAACCGGCTCCGGATTCTGGAGCGGGAGATGGAAGCGGAGATTCTGAAAATTCTGGCGGAACTCACCCGGCAAGTCGCGGAGCTAAAAAATGAGCTGTTGATGGCGCTGGACAGTTTGACCGAGCTGGATTTGATCCAGGCCAAGTCTCATCTGGCAAACAGATTATCCGCGTCCATTCCGCAGGTCGGCTCCAACGCTTTGGTCAAGCTTTATCAGGCCCGGCATCCGCTTTTGATTCTCAAGGGCAAAGAAACCATTGCCAACGATCTCGCGCTTGCGCCGGCGACCAGGGTTCTGGTGATTTCCGGTCCGAACACGGGCGGAAAAACCGTGCTCTTGAAAACCATCGGCATCCTCAGTTTGATGCTCCGGGCCGGGATGGCGATTCCGGCTCATCCGGACAGCGAGCTGGGATTGTTCCCGGAAGTTTATGCCGAGATCGGCGACGAGCAAAACCTGTCCCAGGATTTGTCCAGCTATTCCGCGCATCTTCTGGATTTAATCGCGTTCCTGGAATATGCCGGAAATTCCGCGCTGATCCTGGTTGACGAAATTTTCGGGTCAACGGATCCGGACGAAGGATGCGCGCTCGCGAGCTCGGTTCTGCGCGAATTCAAGAACCGGGACTGCATCACCCTGGCCACCACGCATTTATCCCGGCTCAAGGCTTTTGCGGAAAACGAGCCGGGATTTATCAACGCCAGTTTTGAATTTGATCCGGAGCATCTCACCCCGACCTATCACCTCCGGCTCGGACTTCCCGGGCCGAGCTATGGAATCGCCACGGCCAAGAAGCTGGGCTTGAAGCCGGAGATGATTGAGATCGCGGAGCAGATGCTGGAGCCGGAGTCCAGGCGGATTATTGAGCTGGTGAGTCAGCTGGATCAAAAGCAGACCGAGCTGGACCAGAGGCTGCGCAAGCTGGGGCAAGAAGAGGATGAGGCAATCTCAAGGGCAAAAGAGATTGATGAGAAAAGCCGGCGGCTGCTGGAAAAAGAAAAAGAGCTCAAGCGCGAGTTCAGAAAATCGCTGGAGTCGGAACTGCGGGCGGCCAAGGTGAAGCTGAACCGGATTCTGGAGGAGGCGAAAGCGGGCGGGACCCGGGAGAAAATCGCAGGCGCGGAGAAGGAATGGTCTCTGGTTCGGGAGGAGTTGGAGGAGAAATATCCTGCCGAGGATCAGGGTGAGGAAATCAAAGGAGAGGATTGGCGGATTGGAGATGTGGCCTGGGTGAAGAAATTGAGGGCAAGCGCCGAGGTGATCGGCCTGGACCCGGCTTTGGGGGAAGCCGCTCTGGCGATCGGTTCAATCCGGCTTAATGAAAATTTTTCCGGCTTGAGAAGGATCAAGGCCGGGAAGGATCTTACGGCCAGGCCGGAAAGCCGGGTTGAATCAGAAACTCAACCGATCGCTTTGCTCGCGCCTTCCCCTTCCAACACCCTGGACCTGCGCGGGATGCGGGCGGAAGAGGCGGAGATTGAAATGATCAACTATCTGGATCGGTCGGCGCGGGAAGGCCGGCCCGCGGTTTATATTATTCACGGTCACGGCACCGGGGTCTTGAAAAAATTGGTGCGGGAATATCTGGCAAGTTCATCTTATGTGAAATCGTTCCGGCCGGGCGAGCAGAATGAAGGCGGGGATGGAATTACGCTCGCCTTTCTGGAAAAAATGCGGGCGGATTAGTTGTGAGCAGGCAGGAGTGCCTGCTCCCCAAAGGAGAACTGATGAGAGGAAGAATATTTTGGGCGATGCTGGGATTTTTCCTGGCGTTTGAAGTTTCGGCCAAAGAACTGGGCCGGATCAAGATCCTGACTTACAATGTGTTCGGGGTGCTGGTGGCTCCGGCGCGAAAAGCGCGGATGGAGAAGATAGGGGAAGAGATCGCGGAGCTGAACCCGGATGTGATCGGGTTTCAGGAGGCGTTTGAAGCCCGGCATCGGAGGGCGCTTGTGGAGAGTCTGGAGCGATCGGGCTGGGGCAAGGCTTATGAATTTTATCAGAAAAAGTGGTATGGGCCGGGCGCGTGGATTGTGAGCAGGTATCCGCTCCTGGAAGTCAAGATGCGCTTTTATCCGGTGAACGGCACGGCGCTGGACTCGGATTATTACGGCAAAAAGGGAGTGGCTTATGCGCGGGTGAAAACGCCTTTCGGGCCGCTGGATTTTTTCACCACCCACCTGATCGCCCGCTACACCGGCCTTTATGATCGGCAGGGGAATCTCAGGGAAAATGACTGGCTTAAAGTTGACCGGCTCTTGCAGGCCGAGCAGGCGGCCTGGTTCATTCAGAATTCCAATTCCGGGAGCGGGGCCCGGAGTCTGGTCGCGGTGGGGGATTTTAACTCGCCGCCGGCGCTTCTGGAATATAAATTGTTCCAGGAGCTTTCGGGCCTGAACAATGTTGCGGATGAGACGCCGATTCAGAACTGCTCGGGCGAGCTTGAGGACTGCAAGCTTTCCGAGCGGATTGATCATATTTTTTATCAGAATTATTCCGGCCCAAGCGGATTTTACTTGAAACCGGTCAGAACCGAGCTGGTTTTTTACCATCAGGTTCCCACCCGGGCGGGTAAGATCAAGCTGAGCGATCATAACGGACTTTTGACCGAGTTTGCGGTTTTGAGCGCGGATGATCCGGAGGCGAAAATATCGGACCGGACCCGGGCCGGGATCTCGCTGATGGCTCAGGCGGGTTCGGAAAATTTTTCCGGGCTGAAGGCGCAACTGTCCGGGGGAGACAATGTGATCAAGGATCCGGTCTGGAAGGTTTTTGCGGTGAAGACGCTGGATCAATTCAACCAGGATCAAAACCGGGAAGAAAAAGTTGTTATCACACTGGCGAAGATTTTGACCGCGGATCAACCATTGGCGCTGGACCAGGGGGAAGTTGAGCAGGTCCGGGAATTGCTCGCGCCCTAGGATTTTGACCGCATTATTTTGTCGGTTTTGTAGGGGCGCAATTTATTGCGCCCTGAAAGAAGGGCGTGATAAATCACGCCGCTACGATTCGGGTTATCAAAACAGTTATAGCAATTAAACCTTCATATTGAGGCGGTCAAAATATTAGGATTTGATCATTGCCAGGATCGCCCGGCCGGCTTCGGCGGAGGCGTCTTTTTCTCCCAGCCGTCCGCGAATCTGGATCAGCTCGGATTTCATCCGGGCGCGCTGCTCGGGGGAAGCGATCAATTTTTTCAGGTCCAGATAAATCTGGTCCGGGTTCACCTGATACATAAACAATTCTTTCGCGATTTCTTTTCCGGCGATTAAATTCGGCAGCCCGTAAAACTCGGTATGCACGAAAAACCGGGCCAGCCAGTAATTGACGGTGGAGCTCCGGGCCAGGATCAGCATCGGCAGTCCGGCCAATGCGGCTTCCAGGGTGGCGGTGCCGGAGCCGATCAGTCCCAGGTCTCCGGCAAAGAGCAGGTCATAAGTTTTGCCGGAAACAACCTCCAGGCGGGCGCGGCTCCGGCTCAGATACGATTGGACCAGCTCCCCGCTTAAAGTGGGCGCGAGCGGCATCATCGCCCGGAGCGGGAATTCTTTTTGCAATCTTTCCAGGCCGGCAAGCGCCGGGGGCAGATACACTTTGAGCTCTTCTTTCCGGCTTCCGGGCATAAAGACCAGCAGAAGCTCATCCGGCTTGACCCCGAACCCGGCCCGGAGTTGTTCCCGGCTTTTTTCAGAGCGCACCCGCGCAAGCAACGGGTGGCCGACAAATTTCACCGGCACTCCGGCTTGCCGGTAAAATTCTTCTTCAAAGGGAAAAATCACCAGCATCTGATCTATATATTTCCTGATGATCTTGACCCGGCCTCCTCTCCAGGCCCAGACCTGGGGGCTGATGTAATAAGCGATTTTCTGGCCCGGCTTTTTCTTTTTGATTTTTTTCGCCAGGCTCAGGTTGAAATCAGGGAGGTCCAGCAAAATCACCAGGTCCGGTTTTTCGGTTTCAATGCTTTGGCTGAGCCGAGCGCGGGCTTTGAGGAAGAATCTCAACTTCGGAATCGCCTCCAGAATCCCCACCACGCCCATCCTGGAGAAATCAAACCAGATCCTGGCCCCGGCCTTTCTTGAATTTTCCCCGCCCACCCCGTAAACTTCAATTTCCGGGTCAAGCTCTCTCAATTTCAAGATCAGGGCCGAGGCGTGAAGGTCGGCCGAGGCCTCGCCGGCAATGAGCATAATTTTTTTCGGCATTTGATTTAAAAGGGCGGCCCGGTCAGATACCATTTGCCATTGACCAATTTCCAGGTCTGGAGCAACTCCTCCTGCCCGGGATTTACCGAGGGACTCAGATAGTAAGACCGCTTCACGGTCACCCTGGCCAGATAACCATCTTCGCTTAACCCAACATCCCAGACGCTGTATTCTATGATATTGAGTTTGCCGGACTTGGCAGTAATGAAAGCATCAAACTCGGGATAAGCCTCCGGAATAATAAAACCGCGGGCAAGCTCATAATCCTGCCAGCGCAAAGCATCCTGATACCGGTCCGCCACTTCCCCGGGCGGCTCATACCCGGGCTTAAGATGCGGGGCGCTGGCGCAGCCGGCCAGACCACCGAACAAAAAGACCAGGACCACCGCGGCCGCAATGTTTGTTTTCATCTGCCCATTCCTCCCATAGCTGGTCTCCACTTTACCGCTCCGACCTGGAAAGTTCAAGCGGAACCCAAAGGATTATTTTCCCGGACCGCGCAGACGGGCGTTGGCGCAAGCGCGGGAAAAATTGCTTGCGCAGGCGGAGCGGTTTTTAAAATTTGCCCAGCCGCCGGGCCAGGAGCGGGATCACCAGCAGGTTGAGCAGGGTGGAGGTGATCAATCCTCCCAGGATGATAATCGCCATCGGCCCTTCAATCTCGGTGCCGGGCGCTCCGCTGGCAAGGGCCAGGGGCATCAGTCCCATGGCGGTGACCAGGGCGGTCATCAGGATCGGCGCCAGCCGCTCGGAAGCTCCCTGAATCGCGGTATCCAATCCCCATTTCATTCCTTCCTGGGTTACCAGGTGCTCAAAATGGGAAAGCATCATAATGGAATTTCTGAGGGTGATTCCGAACAGGGTGACAAAGCCGACCATAGAACCGACCGTGATGTTCCGGCCGGCAAGGAACGCCGCGAACACGCCTCCGACCAGGGCAAAGGGCAGGTTTAAAATGATCAGCGTCAGGTTCCGGTAATGTCCGGTAACCACGGAAAGGATCAGGAGGATTCCCGCCAGCGCGATCAAGGAATGGACCAGCAGATCGTGGCGGGACCGCGCCTGGGCCTGATAGGCGCCGGTGAATTCCAGATAGGTCCCGGCCGGGAGAGAAACCTTTTGCCGGATTTGCTTTTCGGCCTCCCGGACAAAACCGTTAAAATCCCTCCCCCTCACATTGCAGGTCACGGTTTGCAGCCTGCGCGCGCCCTGGTGGAGCACGGCATATCTTCCGGAGGTTTCAAAAATATCCGCCAGTTGTTCCAGCAGGACATAATTGCCATTGGAATTTCGGAGCGGCAATTTCCCGACCTGGTTGAGCTGTTTCCTGCTCGTCGGATGGAGGATGACCGAAACCTCAAACACCCGGTTGCCGTCATAAACTTCAGCCGCCGCCTCTCCCTGAAAAGCGGTCCGAACCGCGGTCAGCACTTCCAGCTTGGTAAATCCCCAGCGCCTGACCGCGTCGCTTTTTATCCGGATCGCCAGTTCCGGGGTTCCGCTCGGAGATTGAACCATTACCTCCGCGGCTCCGGGAATTTGATTCAGGACCGTGGCGACTTCCCGGGCCTTCTGATCCAGGAGTTCCAGATTATCGCCGAAGATATTGACCACCACCGGAGAGACATAGCCGGAGATGGTTTCCATCACCCGCTCCGACAAAAAGGTCATCATACTGAAATTCGCCCCGGGATAGCCGGCAAGGGTGTTTCGGATTTCCTCTTCCGCCCGGCCGGCTTCCCTCTTACCCAGCGGCTTCAACTCCAGATGAATCTCGCTGTGATGAGTGCCCAGGGTATCCTCGGCTTGTTCCGCCCGTCCCACGGTTTGCGAGACCTTTCGGACCAAGGGCATTTTTCGCAAACCCGCGCAGACCTGTTTTCCCATGCGCAGGGATTCGTTAAGGGAAGTTCCGGGGATCGCCACCAGATGGATGATGAAATGGCCCTCGCGCAGTTCGGGCAGGAAGCTGCCGGCCAGGAAGGGAACCGCGGCCGCTCCGAGCAGGATCAGAACCCCCACTCCGGCCAGCAGGCTTTGGAGACGGCGGTCGGCCCGGGTCAAAAAATTGCAGTAGCGTTTTTTCAGCCAGCGGACCAAGGGCGGCTCTCTTTCCGGCAGCGCTTTGCGCTCCAGCAATAAATAGCAAAGCGCGGGCGTAACCGTGAAGGCCACCAGCAGGGAACAAAGCACCGCGGAAATGTAAGCGACGCCCAGGGGCATGAACAGGCGGCCGGCCACCCCGGACATAGTCAGGATCGGGATGAAAACCAGCACCACCGAAAAAGTGGCGAAGATCACCGCGCCCCTTACTTCCAGGGAAGCGTTCAGGATCACCTGGAAAACCGGCCAAGGATTTTCCCGGTGCTGGTTCTCGCGCAGGCGCCGATAGATATTCTCCACATCCACCACGGCGTCATCCACCACTTCCCCCACGGCGATGGCCAGCCCGCCCAGGGTCATCATATTCAGGCTGTATCCGAGCCGCTCCAGGATGGTGATGGCTCCCAACAAGGAAAGCGGGATCGCGGAGCAGGAAACGATGGCGGTGCGAAGATTGAACAGGAACAGGAACAGGATCGCCACCACCAGGATCGCGCCGATGATTAAAGTGGTCCGGACATTGTGAATGGCGCGCTGGATAAAATCGGCCGGCCGGAACAGGTCCGGGTGGAGTATGATTCCCTGGGCCGCCAGCATCGGCTCCAATTCCTTGAGCGCCGATTCGGCGTTGCGGGTTACTTCCAGGGTGTTGGCCCCGAACTGGGCGGAAACCTCCAGAATCACCCCGGGCTTGCCCATAATGGAGGCGGCGCTGAAGGGAGGCTCGGGAGCGAGCGCAACCTCGCCGAGGTCGGAGAGGGTTATTGCGCTTCCGTTCCGGTAAGCGACCAGGGTCTGACCGATCTGGTCCGGGGAGAGCGATTGGCCCTGAGTATTGATAATGATGCGCTGATTATCGGTGTCCAGGAATCCGGCGCCTTGCACCGCGGTGGCTTTGCGGGCCGCATCAATCACCTCCTCCAGACCCAGATCGTATTTGAGCAGCCGGCCCGGCCGGACTTGGATTTGAAATTGTTTCACTTCTCCGCCGAAAATAATGATTGAAGCCACTCCGGGAGCCGCGAGCAGTCTTTGCCGGATGGTCCAATCCGCGACCGTGCGCAGGTCCATCAGGGAAACTTTTTCCGAAGTCAGCCCGATCATCAGGACGGTGCTGGAGGAAGTTGTCAGGGGGGTCATCTCGGGAACTTCCACTCCCTCGGGCAGTTGCGCGGTATTCAAGCGCTCCGCGATCTCCTGCCGCGCCCGGTAAATATCGCTTCCGGGATTAAAGACCACGGTAATCACGGAAAGCCCCTGAATGGAATTGGACCGGAGCGTCTCCACGGAATGGATGCCGTTGATGGCGTTCTCAATCGGCTGGGTCACCAGCGCTTCCACCTGCTCCGGAGATAGTCCGGGCGCTTCGGTCTGGATCGCCACCTGGGGGGGAGCAAATTCCGGATAAACATCATACTTGGCAAAATTAAGCCGATACAGGCCGTAACCGATCAGGACCAGGGACAGGGCAATGATGATCCCCCGGAACCGGAGGGAGAATCCCACCAGGGAGCTTAAAATTCCGGCACGGTCATTTTGCTCAGCCATCAATCCCCTTCACCGGTCTGCGCCTGGGATTTAAATTCTTCGGAGAGTAGTTGCTGAGCGCCTTTGCTCACAATCGGCTCTTCGGGAAGGTCGGCTCTCGGTATCAGCCAGCCCTCGTCGGCCGGGGTGGCGGTTGAAATTTCTTTGCGGACAAAACCGTCCGCGCCTTGTTTCTGATAAACCCAGGCCTTTCCCTGCCACCAGATCACTGCCGAAGCCGGGATCAGGTATCCTTCCATAGAATCTCCGCCGGGCATAAAGGCTTCCAGATTCAGGCCCGCGGGAAGGGAGCCGGAGTTATTGGCGAGATAAAAAAAGCCGGCTCCTTGAAAGCGAGGGTCGGTGCCGGGGGCGCTGGAAACGAACGAGGCCGAGATCAGTTTTTCCTGGGAATCGCGGACCATAATGGCTGGAGCGGGAGCGACCGCGGTTGCGGCCGGAAAGGAGATCTGAATCAACACGCTCTTTCCCTGGATGATCTGGTCCAGGTCCGGACTTCCCGGTTCCAGCCATTTCAAGATCGCTTCCCCCCATTGCTGTCGCGCCTGTCCTTCCAGGGCGGCCAGCATTCTTTGCGCGGATTGCGCCGAGGCCGAATCCGTCTTCCAGCCGGCCTCCGCGGCCTGAAGGTTTTTTTCCGAAACATTTTGCGGATCTTTGGCGAGCGATTTGAGCCGGTCATATTCCGCCCGCGAGGCCTTCAAGCCGGCTTGCGCTTTTTGCAATTGCGCATTGGCGTCCGCGATCCGGGAGGCCAGGTCCAGCAATTCCTGAACCGGGAGAACCGTTCCATAGGCCGGGAGCTGTTTTTGATATTTGATCGGAGAAAGATCATAAGTGACCAATCCGGCCCGGCGTTGAGTATCCTGATCCAGCTTGATGATGGTCTCCCCGCCTTTGCTGATCAAATTGGATTGCGATTTAATCCGTTCCTCCCGCTCCTTCTCTTCCTCGCCGGCTTTCTCGCACCCGGCCAGGCCGAATACCCAATAACAGATCAGCGCAAAGAGGGCGAACCAAACCCCAAAAGATTTTTTCATTCTCCCGCCTTTCCTTTCCGCGGATTCAACTCCGGAGCCTGCAACGCGAGTTCCCCGGGCGATAAATCCTGCTGCACCGCCAGTTCCAGTCCGGTGATGGCATTTTGCCATTTCCGCAAAGACTCCAGCCGGGCGTCCTGAGCGGCGAGCAATTCCAGCCGGCCCTGAGCCAGCTCCAGGCCGTCAATCTCTCCAACCGAGAACGCGGCCCGGCTGGAATCAAACCGGCGCCGATAGTTTTGGACGATCGTATCGGAAAGCTTCAGGCTTTCCTTCCCGGCCCGGTATTCCGCGTAGGCCTGATCAATCTCGCGCAACGCTTTTGACTGAAGCGCATTGAATTGATCTCCGGCCTGTTCCCGCCGGGCCCGGGCTTGCGCGATCGGCCCCTGGTTCTGGTTCAAGAGCGGCAGTTCCATTGAAAGTCCCACCATCCAGACGGTTCCTTCCCAGGAATAGCCCGGGCCGAGATTAATGTTCGGATATTGCTTGGCGATTTCCAATTGCAAATCCGACTGGCCGGCTTGATATTGTTCCAGGCCGGATAAAATGTCCGAGCGGTTCAAGAGCGCCTGTCGCCTCAAATCCGCCAGATCGAATTCCCGGGGCGTTTCTGCAAAAATCCCGAAATTGATTTTCGCGTCCCTGAGCTCGGAAACCGGAACTCCCAGGGCCGCGGCCAGATGCAGGCGGGACTGGTCAACCTGTTTTTGATTATCGGTTTGCAGGAGACGCATCTGGTCCAACTCAATCTGGAACCGGCCGGCTTCAATCGCGGAGAGCTCTCCCAGCTCCGCCCTCTGGTCCAGATACTTTACCATTTGCTCCATCGCGGAGATCCGCTCGTTCAAGAGCTTTGCCTGCTCCAATCCCAGGTAAAGTTCCAGCAAAGCCGCGCGCAATTCCAGGCGCGCTTTCCAGGCCGCGGTCGCGATATCCAGTCTTGCGAATTCGGAAAGATGTTCGGCCTGGTCAATCCGGTATTTTCGCTTGCCCGCGGTTTCCAGCGGAAACTTCAGCAGGGCTTCCAGATTGCTCAATTCCAGATCAGGATTGGGAAGGCCCTTGGCCGTAAGTACTCCGGCCTGGCTGGTCTGATATTGACTCCGGGCCAGGTCCAGCTCGGAATTATAATAAAAAGCCGCCAGGCTAAGAAGATTATAGTCCCATTCCAAAACCGGCCAGGCTTGCATTTCCTTGCCCAGAGCCTGTTCCATGAATTTCTTCAAGCCGGGATCGGCCAGGGATCGTTTCTCAAAATCCGCCTGATTTTGTTCCGGCGAGAGCGGCTGAGGGTGAAAAACCGCGCAGGAACAGAACCCATACGCGATCAGAATCAAGAGGATATTTTTTGTTTTCATGCTATTGCTCTGGTTGTTCTTGCCATCCATTATAGCTTATAGCTGTCGCCTGAGCAATCAGTTATTGCAGAAATAATTCAGCCGACTTGACCGGCAAAAATTGACAATGCCGGGTAATTCCCTTAATTTAGATAGGAATTGAAACCGAATTACCAAAAGTTTTGGGGATTCCCGGCGGTCTGGGCCCTGGCGGTTCTGGCCTATCTTCCGGCTCTTCATGGGAATTTTCATTTTGACGATTTTCATCATATCGTGGATAACCCGGCGGTAAAAGATTTTCCCGGCTGGTTTTATTTTTTCACTCATCCGGAGGGATTTTCTCTTTTTGGCAAATCCACTTTGTATCGGCCGTTAACACTCTTGAGCTTTGCGCTGAATTACCGGCTGGCCGGAAGAGAGGCGGGCTGGTGGCTGATGGTCAATATCCTGCTCCATTCCCTGAATGCGGGTTTGGTTTTCCTGCTGATGAAGAAATGGCTGGACCGATTCCGGCCGGCGCTCCTGGGAGGCCTGCTTTTTTCGGCGCTGGCGATTTTCAGCCAGCCGGTGAATTATCTTTCCAACCGCGCCACCCTGCTGGCGGTTGGTTTTATCCTGGCCGGTCTGCTTTTGGATTGGCCGGGTAAAAATGAACAAGCCCGGCTGAAATATCTTCGGCTGGCTCTGGTTTTGCTCTGCTTCTGGCTGGGACTTTTCTCCAAGGAACTGGCCGTGGTGTTTCCGGTTCTGGTTTTGATTTCGGACTTATTGCTCAATCGCCGAAAATGGGATCGGTTCCGGATTTTTGCCAATGTTCTTTACTGGCTGAATCTGGGCCTTCTCTTTTTGCTCCGCTATAAATTATTCGGCGCGCCGGGCGGGAGTTTTTATCCGCGCGGTTTCCAGGAAAACGCCTTGATCCAGACCAAGTCGGTTTTCTATTATCTGCTGAAATTTTTCTGGCCGATTCATCTTTCGGTGCTACCGGAAATAGATTTAGCGCCGGGTCAGATGATGATTTTTCTGGCTGCGCTTCTGGGCCTCAGCCTTCTGGCTTTAGTTTATCGCCGGAGGAATAAGATTCTGGTTTTTGGCTGGTTCTGGTTTTTAATCGCGCTTCTGCCCAGCAGTTTGATGCCGCTGAATGTGCTGGTTAACGAGGAGCGGGCATATCTTCCGGGACCGGGGATGATCCTGGGATTGGTCTGGTTGACGGAACAGGTCATCACTTTCAGTCCCCGCGGGGCGAATCTCGCTTTTGGACTGATTTTATTTTGCAATCTGGTTCTGGTGGAATTCCGGATTCCGGCCTGGAGGGATGAACCGGGGTTGTGGCGGGATACCATCAAAAAATCTCCGGGCATCAGCGCGGGTTATGTGATGTATGCGCATAATTTTGACCAGGGCCGGGATGATGAGAAGGCTTTAAAATATTATCAGCAGGCGCTTGATTATGACCCGAACAATCCGCAGGCGCTGTCCGGTCTCTGTCGGATTTATCTGAAAAGCCGGAAGCTGGAGTTGGTGAAGGAGTTTGCCATGCGATCCGAGAGAGTTTCGGTTCATCCTTTTCAGAAAGCCGAAGCGGTTTCCTATCAGGCAATCGCGGAATTGTTGACGAAAAATTTTGAGGAGGCGGAGAAGCTGGCCCGGGATTCGCTTGCGCTTCATCCGGGCCAGGCCAAAGCCTTATATGTTCTGGCCGCGGTCAATAATCGGGCCGGGGAGAGAGAGAAAGCAGAGGAATACGCCCGGGAGGCGCTCAGGATAGATCCTGACTTTGCTATGGCGCATGAGCTGTTAGGCTTGCTCTTAGGCCGGGAGGACAAGAGCGAGGAGGCGATTATTCATCTCAAAAAATATGTTGAGCTGAATCCGGAACCGGAAGCGGGCTGGCTGAATCTGGGGATGGCTTATTTTAAGAATCAGGAGCTGGTGAAGGCGAGAAGCGCGATTGAAAAGGCACTGGAGAAAAACAAAGAATACGCTCAGGGCTATTATGGTCTGGCGGTGGTGGAATGGGGGAGCGGGAATCGGGAGAAAGCGCTGGCGGCGATGAAGCAGGCGCTGATCCTGGACCCGGAAATGGCTCCGGCGCATCTGGCTCTTTTGGCCATGCTGGTTAAGAATCTGGAAGACGGTTATGTGGAGGACGCCCAAGAACAAAAGCAGGTTTTTAAAGAAGCGCAGGATGAGCTTAAATGGCTGAAGGCGCGTAATCAAGAGGCCGGGGCGCTGGAGGATAGGCTGAAGAGTCTCTCTCAGAAATGAGCTTTGAGGAAATTCAAGAGATCGGAAAGATAGCCTTGGGAGTGAAGCAGGATGGCGATCAGGATCAAGGCCAGGGTAATCACCATCAGGATCACGGTTTTGACCATCCAGGATGATTCCTGGGAAGGGGTCCATTCGTTTCCAATAATCGCGCGCCCTTGCTTTTGAGCGGTTTTGGTTTTTCCCCGGCCTCTCCCGGCTCTGGTCCGGGTTGCGACCTGCACCGGCTCGGAATCAAGCTGGTCGGCTTTTTTGGTGCGCTCTTCTTGGGATAAACTTTCCGCCCTCCGCAAATATTCGGCGATCAATTCATTGGCCCGGGCGACAATTTTTTTGCCCGGGACGCGATCCAGGTACTGGATCAGCTCTTCGGCGTCGCGGAATCTTTTCGCGGGATTTTTTTTCAAAATTTTTTTCACCATCCGGGCCAGCCTTCTGGGAATCTCGGAATTATGCCGCCGGACCGCTTTTTCTTTTTCGGTGGTGATCTTGAGGATGAGCGCCTGCTCGGTGTCGGCCTGGAAGGGTTTTTCTCCGGTGAGAATTTCGTAAAGCACGATTCCGAGGGAAAAGAGATCGCTTTGAACGGTCACGCCCTGGCCTTTGAGTTGTTCGGGCGACATATAAGACGGGGTTCCCAGAAAAGCTCCGGTCTGGGTCAGCTCGGAATCCATCCGGCGCACGATTCCGAAGTCCATAATTTTCACCTCGCCCCGATAGCTGAGCATAATGTTTCCGGGCTTGATGTCGCGGTGAATATAGCCGCGCTGGTGGGCGAATTGGAGTCCCTGGGCCACTCCCCGGATGATCAGGCCGGCGATTTCCCAGGGAACCGGGCCGGAGTTTTTGAGGATGCTCTTCAGGTCCCTGCCTTCCACATATTCCATCACGATGTAATGTTCATTGTCCGCTTCTCCCATCTGATAGACCTGGACGATATTTTCGTGCTGGAGATTGGCCGCGCTTTGCGCCTCGCGAAGAAAGCGCTCCATCATCTCCGGGTTCTGGCTGAGGGAGGATTTCAGCTTCTTGATCGCAACCATCCGGCTGAGCGAAGTCTGCTCCGCCTTGTAAACCTCGGCCATTCCGCCGATTCCGAGCAAACCGATGATTTTAAATTCCTGATCCAGCTTGAGCCGATTTTTGGAAGGATGCTTGCCCAGATGAGTTTTGTCCTCGCTCAAGCCAGAACCTCCACTAAAATGATGGTGATATTGTCATAGCCGCCTTCCTGGTTGGCGCGCTCAATCAGGCGGGAAACCGCGGATTCCAGGTCGTTTTCACACACCATCTTCAGGACTTCCTCGTCTTGGACCATATTGGTCAGTCCGTCCGAGCAAAGCAGGTATTTGTCTCCGGCCTGGTATTCGGTCTTGATCAGGTCGGCTTTGATCTCCCGCTCGTGTCCGATACTTCGGGTGATGATATTTTTTAACGGATGATTTTTCGCTTCTTCCGGACTCAATACTCCGAGCTTAACCTGCTCCTGGACCCAGGAATGATCCTCGGTCAACTGGGCGATCCGGTTCTCCCGAATCTGATATGCCCGGCTGTCCCCGATGTGGGCAAAATTGGCATACCGGTCATCAAACTGGAGTGCGGTCAGGGTGGTGCCCATTCCGCGCAGGTGCGGCTCCTTGAGGGAGGTATCAAACAGCTCCTGATTGGTGCGCTGGATTCCGCGCAAGAGCCGGCTCTGGGTCAGGGTGCGCTCTCCTAAAGTCTGCAAGGGCTGGGTAATCTCCTGGACTTGTTCCAACTTAATGATCTCCTCCCGAATCAACTCCAGCGCTTTCTGGCTGGCGTATCCTCCTCCCTGATGTCCACCCATCCCGTCCGCCACCAGATAAAGAGCGCGCTCCTCATCAACCAGAAAGGCGTCCTCATCCGCCTCTCTCAGTCTCCCGATATCAGTAGCTCCCGCCGATCTAAACTTCATTTCTATCTCCTAATTTCCACTTACTTCCAGGGCTTCCAATAAAACGGACGCCGAAGCGCAATTGGTGATAAACTTCAGGTCATTCCCCACCTCCCGAACCAGGGTCAAGAGATCCAGGAGAGTGCCGGCGATCGCGACTCCGCTGACCGGCTCAGCGAGATGCCCCTGCCGGATCCATTGTCCGGACACTCCGACGGAAAACTCACCGGAGATTTCATCCGCGGTATGGATGCCCAGGGCCTCTTTGATTAAAAAGCCGGAGCTGATTCCAGCGATCAGCTCTTCCGGGCTTTTCTCCCCGGGTGCCAGATAAAAATTACTCGGCCCGACCAAGGGCGGAAGAGCGAACTGCTCGCGCCGGGCATTAGCCGTGGAGATGGTCTTGAGCTTATGCGCATAATAACTGTCAAAAATGAATCCTTTGATCATCCCGTTTTCCACCAGGACTTTTTTGCGGGAAGCCACTCCCTCGCCGTCAAAGGGAAATCTTTCCGGGCCTTTTTCAAAAAGACCGTCATCAATGATCGTCACTTTGTCGGAGAAAACTTTCCCCCCCTCCCTTCCTTTGAGCCAGGTTTTATTCTTGGCCAGATTCTCTCCGCTCAAGGCATAACTCACTAATTCCATAAATTCTCCCGCCACTTCCGGGCTTAAGATCACCGGGGCGGCAATGCTCTTGACGGGTTTTCCGCCCAGCTTAAGAATCGCCTTTTCCCCTGCGGTTCTTCCCACTTTCTCAGGTGCGAGCATATCATAACGAAAGCTCCAGTCAAACTCGCCGGAGATTTGAGCTTCTTTGCCCTGCTCCGCCAGCGCCGCGGTGGAGACGCTGAAATTGGTGGCGATTCCTTTCCGATCCAGGCCAAAGGAATTCCTGATCCGGACCTCGGTTAAAGTCTCATTATATTGACATTCTCTGACCCGTTTGACGCGGGGATCAACCCCATAGGCGCTCTGCTCCAGGATCATTGCCTGATTAATTTTTTCCTTCTCGCTCCTCTGAAAAAAACCCGGATCATAAATCCCGGGCAATTCCGGAGCCGGCTCATCGGTTTCCGGAAAACCCAGGGCCGGATCCGGATCCGATTCCTGGATCCGGAGAAAGATTGCTTCCACCAGTTTTTTCAAGGCCCCGGGCCTGAAGTCAGTGGAATATCCGAACCCCAATCTGCCTTGCCGGATCACGCGCAGGGCAAAGCAGAGATTATCTTCCTGCTCAAATGATTCCAGCTTCTGTTCCCGGACTTCCACCAGGGTTCCCTGCTCGCGCAACAGATAAATTTCCCAGGCATCCAACCGATACCCCTTCAGAATTTTTCCCAGCTCCGAGACCAATTCTTCCGGCGCGATCTTGAGTTCAGTTTTTTTCATCATATCCCCATTTCCCCCTTCTCCGATGCTCACAATGGTCTTTCAGGTTCCAAAGTTCTCCGGCCACCCGCCGATAAAAATTCCCCGAATTCCTTGGGCACTCCTTCAAGATGTCGTTCCGCATTTATGTTCACCCGGCCGGCTGAATATTTTGGAAAACCTTTTGTTTCACCAATCCACCGAACCTCGGACGGCTGGTATCGTGGGTAGGTCTTTCCACTTATTTATTGCCCCTTGGATCAATGGCTTGACCTCGTTTAATGGTTTCCGATTCTTTTTGCGTGTTTTCTCGCGCTTCCCGTTCAAAATTCTCCGCCCTCAGCCTCATGAATCCTTCCGGGTTAAGTTCGCAATGATAATGATGATGGCGCATCCTGAGTTCTTCTGCGTCTTTTTGCTTTTCACGCTTGCTTCTCTTTATATAGCCAAGCATCTTCAAGGCCTGAACAACCGCTTTGTAAATCGAATACGCAATGACAATATATCCGATCCAGCGGCTTGCAAAACCAACCAATTCCCAAAACACCGCCGCGACAACAAGCCACATAGCAATGATGAATAATCCGAAACCCATGGATTTTGCGGAGGAAATAGCCTTTTCGCGCCGTTCTTTTTTGGTGCTGAACGGGAGATCGCCATAGACACTCAATAAATTCAATTCCCGGAGAGGGCCGGAGAGAAGCTCTTCATTCTTGAGAAGCTTCCAGTGATAAAGCGCTTTGCCGTTTTCGATTATTCCGATCAGATGGTCACAATCGGTATATCCCTTCAGACCAATAACGCTACCTGTATCATCAAAGGCGGTAACCATTAGAGGCACGGGATACCGTTGGAGCCACAAAGCGCATTCCTGCTCCATGAGTTTAGAAATCTCAGAGAATTCTAAATGTTCCAGAAATACCAATGCCAGAGTAGCAAAGTAGCCGCCCGGTCGGGCTGGCGTGTACTCTACGAAATAGGTGTTACGATGCTCCTTGATTGGCTGAAATATCAGATCGTTCTCAATCCCTCCATCTTCAAGCGGCTGGTGGCCGGAGGATTTGGGTTTTCGATCTACTTTGCATTTCATTGGCCGCGCCTCTTCTTCCGCTTCCCGGCTGTTTTCCTCTTGGGTCCGGATAGTTTCTTGCGCTCGGCCTCCAAGGTGCGGGCGGATTCCCGCAGATCGTCAAGATAGCGCGCCTCGGCCTCGGCCTCGGCTTGGAGACGGCGGCGCACGGTAAAAGCCTCGTACTGCCCGAGAGCCCATGAAAATGCTTCATCGTGGCTGACCGACCCAGCGTGGGCGAGCACGGGCAACTCGGTGTCTTTCAGGAATTTATCCAGAAAAACCTCCCAATCGCGCATCCGAATATCCTGGCGGCGTTGCGCCCGAAATTCAGCCTGGTCCAGAAACATGACCGTGATCCGGTTGAGCGTGTCAATTTCGCGCGCGTCCAGATAGTTTTTGGCAATCGCGACATCACGCTTGCGCACGCGGCCGCCTTTCCAGGAGGTCAGGCCCATGTTGGTTTTTTGGGCATCCGCGCGAGTGCGGACGATCTCGGCCGCGGTCAAGCCGGTGGCCGCGTAGTGCATCTTGTTCTGCATGGCGGCGAAGAAAACCAGGGTCTCCTGATCCTCTTCCAGATAGTCGCGGGCCAGGGTGAAAATCTCGCGGATGCGCTGGTAAACCCTGGCCTCGCTGGCGCGGATTTCGCGGATGCGCTCAAGCAGTTCGTCAAAGTAGTCCACCCGTCCGCCCCCCTTGAGCCGCTCATCGTCCAGGACAAATCCCTTGACGATATATTCCCTCAGGCGGGCGGTCGCCCATTGGCGGAACCTGGTGGCGACCCTGGACTTGACCCGATAGCCCACCGAGATGATCATGTTTAGGTTGTAGTAATCCAACCACCGCTTGACCGTCCGCGAACCCTCCGGCCGAACTGTCAAGTATTCCTTGACAGTTGCCTCTTGGGCAAGTTCGCCCTCTTCGAAAATATTCTGAATATGGAGACTTATGTTTTGCTTGGTCGTCTGATACAACTCCGCCATCAAGTCCTGGGTCAACCAGACGGTTTCATCTTCTAAACGCACTTCAATCCGGGTTTGGCCGTCGTCGGTTTGGTAGAGCAGAATTTCCGAGGTGGTGGCGAGCTGATCGGGCGGGTTTTTAGTCACTGCGCCTTTTCCTTGAGCATTTGCATTATTTTGGTTTCATGTCCCCAGGATAATTCTGTCACAGGTTGTGCGAGATTCGCCGGGCCGCCGAATTCTCGCGCAGGCTGCGCGAGAATTTCCTTCGTCCACGCCAGGCAAAAGGCCCTCATGCGCCAGATGTTGGACGGCGAGAATCCCTTGATGCCCGGGAACGCCCGTTGAATATCCGCGGCCAACCGATCCACGACCGACTTGCCCCAACCCTCGGCGCGCTGGCGCCCGACAATTGATTTCCCGAGGTGCCAGTACAGGGCGATCAACTCGCGATTGACGGAGAGCGCAGCCTTGACCCGGGCGGTTTGGATCTGTGCCTTCAAGTCCTTCAAAAAAGGTCCATATCCGGAAGGCAATCGCCCAGCAGATTGCCGGACAATTGCACGGAGCGGCTTGCGCTTTGCAGGAAGCAAAGATTTCCGGCGTTTATCCGGCATATCCCAACTTCTTGAGATTTTTCCTGATCACCTTTTCCATAGTCCCTTCCCAAAAAAATACGGCAGGCCCATATAGAGCCTGCCGGGGTTAATTTGCCTGTTGCCGAACGCGCAACAACAGGGTGTTAATTGAACCTGCCCCCGAACGCGCAGGAGCAGGGGGTTAATGTCTATTGTTAGAATAATCATTTTTTTCATAGTTTGTCAAGTCCCTTCTGCTTTTTCTGGTAATCCTTGACGATAATCGCGATTGCCGCCCCTACTAAATATCAAAGACATTTTCATCCTTGGACCCGTTCGGGCATCAAAGCTCTTCAGAATTTTTCCCAGCTCCGAGACCAATTCTTCCGGCGCGATCTTGATTTGCCGCTTCTGCTTCATTCCTGACCTTCTCCAATCACTACCTACTAATCACTAAACCCTATTTCTGGCTATCCTCCAGCATCTCCCGGGCATAAGCCCTGGTCTTGTCCGTGATCTTGATCCCGCCCAGCATCCGCGCCAGCTCCTCCACCCGCTCTTCCTTTCCCAGATTCTTGATCCGGGTCACGGTGCGGTTTTTCTCCATCTGCTTCCAGGCGTAAAAATGATGATCCGCAAAGCGCGCGATCTGCGCCAGATGAGTCACGCATAAAACCTGGTTCTTCTGAGACAGCTCCTTCAGCTTCTTCCCCACCACCTCGGCCACGGCGCCCCCGATCCCGGCATCCACCTCATCAAAAATCATCACCGGCGCTCCCAGTTTCCGGGCCAGGATCCCGCGCAAAGCCAGCATAATCCGGGAGAGCTCTCCTCCCGAGGCGATTTTGGAAAGCGGTTTCAAATCCTCGCCCGGATTGGGGGAAAGGAAAAACTCGGCCTGGTCAATGCCCTCTGCCGAGGGCTGGTTTAACTTTTCCAGCCTGACTTCAAATCGGCATTTCTCCATTCCCAGTTCCTTGAGCAATTGCTCCATCTTGCGGGAGAGACTTTTTGCCTGCGTCTTTCTTTCCCGGCTCAAATCTTCCGCCCGCCCCATCAGCTCCTTCTTTTTCGCCGTCAGCTTTTGCTCCAGCTCCGCGCTTCTGGATTCGTAATTGACCAGATTCTCCAGTTCCTTCCGGCTGGCCTCTGCCAGCTCTATCAGCTCCGGGACCGAAACCTGGTACTTTCTTTTCAACCGGTGGATTTCCGCCCGCCGGTCTTCAATCTCCAAAAGCCTCCCCGGATCCGCATCCAAGCCGCGCAGATAATTCCCAAACTCCGCGCCGGCCTCCTCAACAATCGCCCGGGCCTCGGCCAGACTTTTGGCCAGCTCAATCAATTTCAGGTCAAATTTTCCCGCCTTCTCCAGCTCCGCCTGAATCCGCGCCATCTTCTCGGCAATGGAGCCGTCCTGGTTATAAAGCTCCTGGAAAGCCAGCTCGCCGGCCTGACGAAGAACCTCGCAATGCTTGAGCCGTTCTTGCTCCATTGCCAGGTCCTCCTCCTCTCCAGCCTTCAGCCGCGCGCGCTCCAGCTCGGAAATCCGGAATTGCAAAAAATCCACCCGCTCCTTCCGCTCCTGCTCGCTCATCCGCATCCGCTCATATTCCTTAACCCGGACCTGATATTCCTGAAAAATCTCCCGATACTTTAACAGCTCCTGCTCCAGGCCTGAATATCCATCCAGTAAATCCAAATGCTGTTCCGAGCGGAGCAAGGTCTGATACTCATGCTGACCATAAATATCCACCAGCTTCCGGCCCACCTGGTAAAGCAAAGAAAGCGGAACCGAGCGCGAATTGATCCAGGCGCGGCTCTTTCCCGGCGCTGAAACCTGCCGGCGCAGAATCATTTCCCGGTCCCGCTCCGGCGGGATTCCCTGCTCCTGCAAAAGCTCGCTCTGCTCGCTTTCCGGATCAATTTCAAAAATCGCAGACCCTTCCGCGCTCTCCGCGCCCGAGCGGACCTGATCCGCGCTGGCTTTTCCACCGATGGCCAGGATCAAGGCGTCAATCAGAATGGATTTTCCGGCCCCGGTCTCTCCGCTCAAGACCGTGAACCCGGGGGCGAATTCCACTTCCACTTGATCAATGATGGCGAAATTCCGCACCGCAATCCGGGTGAGCATTTATTTCCAACCCCAGCCGAGCTTGGTTCTCAAGATTTCGTAATAGTTCATGGTCGGCGAGCTGACCAGCCTGAGCGGCTTTTCCGCGGAGCTGATCTTGATCTGATCCTGCTCCGAAATCTTCTTGCCCGGCCGACCATCCACCGAGAGATAGCCCTCCCCGCCCCGGGTATGGATCCGGAGGGAAATCCTGGATCCGGCCGGCACCACCAGGGGTCTTAAAGTCAGGCTGTGCGGGCAGAGCGGAGTGATGATGATGGAGGAGATGCGCGGGTCAACTATCGGCCCGCCCGCGGCCAGGCCATAAGCCGTGGACCCGGTGGGCGTGGAGATAATAATGCCGTCTCCCCGGAACTGCGTCAGCTCATAACCCTCCACCTTAAGTTCTATTTCAATCATCCGGCTGTAAGCCGCCTTTCCCGCGGCCACCTCGTTCAAAGCCAGATATTTCTCTCCTCTCGCCTCCGCCTTCAGCAACATCCGCTCCTCAATCTTCATCTCAGAGCGGAGCGCTTTTCCCAGCAGAAAAAACAACTCCTCTTCCTTTACCTCGGTCAGAAAACCCAGCCCGCCCAGGTTGACTCCGAGAATCGGCACTCCTTTCTCTCCCACCAGTCCCGCGGCATAAAGCAAAGTCCCGTCCCCGCCCAGGACCAGGATCAGGTCCAGATTTTCTTTCGGCAATTTCTCCGTAATCCGGCAACAGGGGCAGGAATTGTGTTTGAGAAAATTCTTGACCTTCCGCGCCAGTTCCTGCGCCTCTTTGGAACCCGGTTTTAGCAAAAGCCCGACCTTCACCGAAAACCCCCTTCTCTGATTTTTACCATTATCGGTTTGGATGGGCGAAAATTCAAGTAGGGGCGCACCCGCGTGTGCGCCCTAGGCCGTCAAAAAGGGTTTCGGTAATCATAATTATCTTGGCGCACCCGCGTGTGCGCCCTGGCCCGATGAGGGCAGACCGGGGGCAGACACACGGGTCTGCCCGTACAAATAAAGGAATCGCGACTAAGTCGCTCGCACGAAAAGGAAAAAATTATTGGCTTTATGATTCAATTAAATGGCGGGGTGGACGGGATTTGAACCCGCGCCCTCTGGCTTGACAGGCCAGCGTTATTACCAGGCTTAACTACCACCCCGATGGGGAAGGACTCAATTTTCAATGGTGGGCGGAACAGGACTTGAACCTGCGACCTTCGGCTTGTAAGGCCAACGCTCTCCCAACTGAGCCATCCGCCCGCGTCTTCTTTATACTATCCATCTTGAGCGGATTGTCAATTTGAACGAAAAATCTCTTGCGACTAAAGTCGCCCGCGCAGTAAGGTATTGTCATATCAACCTATCAACTTATCAACCTATTATCTTTTTAAGTTTGAGCTTGGTTGGGTCGTTGTGGTTCAGATTTTATTTATTCATTGAATCCAGGAATTCGGTATTGGTCTTGGTGCCGGAGATTTTGTCCAGCAGGAATTCCATTGCTTCAATCGGGTTGAGCGGGCTGAGCACCTTTCGGAGCAGCCAGGTTTTTTGCTGGGTTTTATGGTCAATCAACAGCTCCTCGCGCCGGGTCGCGCTGCGGTTCAATTCAATCGCCGGGAACACCCGCTTCTCCATCATTCTCCGGTCCAGGGTGATCTCCATATTGCCGGTTCCTTTGAACTCTTCAAAAATCACTTCATCCATCCGACTGCCGGTGTCAATCAGCGCCGTGGCAATGATGGTCAGGCTTCCGCCTTCCTCAATGTTGCGCGCCGCGCCGAAAAAGCGCTTGGGCTTATGAAGCGCAGTGGAATCCACTCCGCCGGTGAGGATTTTTCCGCTCGGAGGCACCACATTATTGTAAGCGCGGGCGAGCCGGGTGAGGGAATCCAGAAGGATCACCACATCCCGCTGATACTCCACCAGCCGCTTGGCCTTTTCCAGAACCATTTCCGTGACCTGCACATGCCGCTGGGGCGGCTCGTCAAAGGTTGAGCTGACCACCTCGCCGACCACGATCCGCTCCATCTCTGTCACTTCCTCGGGCCGCTCATCAATCAGGAGCACGATCAAATACAGCTCCGGGAAATTAGCCATAATTCCCCGGGCGATGTTCTGCAGCATCACGGTTTTTCCGGAATAGGGCGGAGCCACGATCAAGCCGCGCTGACCCTTGCCCACCGGCGTGAATAAATCCAGAATCCGGGTGGTAAAATTGTCCTTTTCATACTCCAGCTGGATCCGGATGTTGGGATAAATCGGAATCAGATTATCAAAATGCACCCGCTCCCGCGCCAACTCCGGCTCCTCAAAATTGATCGCCTCAACCTTGAGCAAAGCAAAATACCGCTCGGTGTCCTTGGGCGGACGAATCTGGCCGGCAATCGTGTCCCCGGTCTTGAGATTGAACCGCCGGATCTGGGAAGGGGAAACATAAATATCATCCGGGCTGGGCAGATAGTTATAGGAAGTTGACCGGAGAAACCCGAAGCCATCGGGCAGAATCTCCAATACGCCCTCTCCGTAAATCAAGCCGCTTTTAACCGCCTGGGCCTGAAGGATCGCAAAGATCAGCTCCTGCTTGCGCATCCCGGTTGCGCCTTCCACGACCAGGTCCTTGGCGATCTTGATCAGCTCGTTGATCTTCCGGTTCTTTAACTCCTTCAGATTAAGCTGGGGCCGGGATTTGGCTTCCTCTTCCTTGACCGCGGCTTCTTTGGCCGCCGCTTCCTTGGCCGCCCCTTCCTTGACCGCGGCTTCCTTCACCGCGGCTTCCTTGACCGCCCCTTCCTTGACCGCCCCTTCCTTGACCGCCCCTTCCTCGGAAACCGCGGCTTCTCCGTTGTTTTTGGCTTCCGGCTCTTCTTCCACGCGCGTGCTTTTCCGCGTGGATTTGGGGGCTTCTTCTTGATTCTTCTGATTCGGTTCCTGGTTCGGATCTTCTTTCTTTGCCATGGTTCACTCCTTGGGATTATCTTTCTGATTAGAAAAATTCATCACTAAAGAACATTTTTCAGGCTTGCTTCAATCGCCCCTGTAAATTTAAACTTTGCTTATATTTCGTCTGGTTTTCAAATTAACTGAAACCGGCGTGGAAGTTAGAAATAAGGTTACTTTTAAAAAGTATAGATGATTTTCCCCCTTTGTCAAGTCCAGTGCGGTCCAGATCCTCTTTGGCCGGAAAAGCAAGGCAAGGAACCAAAAAACGGTACGGTCAATAGCCAACCGATCAGGTTTCAGGAGTTCGGGCAAAGGCAACGGTCAAGTTCATCAGCAGTTAACTTCTAACTCAAGACCCAAGACCTGACCCCAATTCAGACCCCAATTCATTGAGCAGAAGGCTGGTTGCCGGGGACTTTTTGCTCAAATCTTTGAGGGGAAATTTAATTTTTTTTCTTTGTCACTATCCGATCAGATCCAGGCGCTTTTTTATTTCCGAAAAAATTCCCGGCGCGGGATTCGGCTCAATTTGGAAAATTGGATAAATCCTGATAGAATGTATAAAATTTGAGGAGGAGAATTAAATGGCGCTCAGTTCGCTCTTTAATTTGTTTTCCAGTGATCTGGCCATAGACCTGGGAACCGCGAATACTTTGGTTTATGTCAAGGGCAAGGGGATTGTCATCAATGAGCCGAGCGTGGTTGCGGTTCATCGGGACGCGCGCACCAATCGCGATGAGGTGCTGGCAGTGGGGATGGAGGCGAAGCAGATGCTGGGGAAGACCCCGGGGAGCATCCGGGCGGTGAGGCCGGTTAAGGACGGCGTGATTGCGGACTTTGAGATCACGGAGCAGATGCTCTCTTATTTCATCGGCAAGGCGCATAAGCGCCGGACCTTGATTCGTCCCCGGATCATTGTTTGCGTGCCCTTTGGGATCACCGAGGTGGAAAAGAGGGCGGTGCGGGACAGCGCCAAGGCCGCGGGTTCCCGGGAGGTTCATCTGCTGGAAGAGCCGATGGCCGCGGCGATCGGGGCCGGTCTTCCGATCCGGGAAGCCAGCGGGAATATGATTGTGGACATCGGGGGAGGCACGACCGAGGTTGCGGTGATCAGTTTGGCGGGGATTGTTCTGAGCGAATCCATCCGGATCGCCGGCGACAAGATGGACGAGGCGATCGTTCAATACATCAAGCGCAAGTATAACTTGCTGATCGGGGAGCCGACTGCGGAGCAGATCAAGATCAATATCGGAAGCGCCTATCCGCTGGCCGAGGAATTGAAGATGGAAGTCAAGGGAAGAGACCTGGTGAGCGGGATTCCGAAAACGGTTGAAGTCAGCTCGGTGGAGATCCGGGAGGCGCTGGAGGAGCCGATTCAGGCGATTATAGATGCGGTGCGGACCGCGCTGGAGAAGACCCCTCCGGAGCTTGCCAGCGACATTGTTGACAAGGGAATTGTGCTGGTGGGCGGGGGAGCGCTGTTGAAAAGTATTGACCTGCTTTTAAGAGAGGTCACGGGTTTGCCGGTGATTCGGGGCGAGGATCCCATGAGCGCGGTTGCGCTGGGAGCCGGCAAGGTATTAAATGACTTTGCGCTGTTAAGAGAAATAGAGATTGACTAACTCAGGAATCAGGGGTTGGGGGTTAGAAATTTCCTGAATCCTGATTCCTGATTCCTAATTCCTAATTCCTTAATAGTGGTTCATAATAAATGAGATGGCGATTTTTTATCTCCGGTCCCGAAGAGTAATCCTGCCTTTCAGCCTCTGGCTCGCCAGCCTGATTTTGCTTTCCGTTCAGTCCTATCAAAGAGAAAAAATCGGGCCCAGCCCCTTTGCCCGGGCGGTGGGGGCGGTGATCAGCTATCCGGAACGGTCTTATAGCTATGTTAAATCCGGTGTGATCCGAGTCTGGAAGAGTTATTTTTACCTGGCCGGGGTTGAGCGGAAGAATTTATTATTGCAGAAGCAAATCACTTTTTTAGAGATTGAAAATCAAAGGATGCAGGAGCAGGCGCTGGAGAATGCGCGTCTGAAATCCCTGCTGGGATTTAAAGATTCAATCAATTACCAGTCGGTTCCGGCAAGAATCATCGGCTGGGATTTAACCACTTACGCCCGAACCATTACCATCAATGTCGGGTTCAAAGCCGGGGTTCGGAAAGGCCAGGCCGTGATCAGCGCCCAGGGCCTGGTCGGACAGATCCTGGATGAGCCGGGCCGATTAAGCGGTTCCAGCTTTGCCCAGGTTTTACTGATCACGGACCCGACCTCGCGGGTGAGCGTGGTGATTGAGCGGACCCGCGACCGGGGAGTGGTGGAAGGAATCGGGGATGAAAACAAGTTATTGCTTAAATATCTTTCGCCGGAAGCAAGGCCTCTGCCGGGCGATCTGGTGGTAACCAGCGGACTGGGCGGGATTTTTCCGCCCGGAATCAAGGCCGGGGTAATAGAAAAAATAGAACAAAATCCTTTGTCCAGTTCCCCCCAAGGCTGGGTCAAGCCGGGCGCGGATTTTGCGCATCTGGAAGAGATTCTGGTGCTGACCGGGAAGGAAGAATGATCAAGGATAGAATCAGAAGCTGGGCGATCATAGTCATTTTCAGTCTTTTTGCCGTGGTGTTTCAGGCCACGGTTTTGCACAGTATTTTCCAGGACAACCTGGAAGCGAGCCTGATTTTCGGCCTGATCCTCTGGATCGGCTTTTTCAAAACCAATCCGGACGGGGTTTTGATGAGCTTTCTGCTCGCCGGGATTCAGGGAGTTGTCAGCGGGACTTTGAGCGGGATTTTTTTGTTTGCGGGAATGAGCCTGTATCTGGTTTGCTGGATTTTGCGGGAGCGGTTTGCGCCCAGAACCATAATCGGCCAATTCGGTTTTGCGCTGGGCTTGGGGATTTTTTACAAATCGGCCTTGCTCTTGGCCCTGGAGCTTTTTGTGGGTGGAAGCTTTTTTCGGGTTCAATCTTTTGGGTATTTCCTGTTGGAAGTTCTGCTCAATGCGGTTTTGGCGCTTCTGGTTTTTGCGCTCTTCAGCCGGCTCCCAGGATTTTTTAATCTGATCCCGGAAGTGGTTGAGCCGAGGCGTCCTTAAAATGCAGAGATACCTGGACGAGTATGAGCAGGAGCGGTTAAGCCGGAAGCTCGGGTTTTTCCGGGCAGCGGTGATTCTGGTTTGCCTGCTGGTGATCTTTCGGTTCTGGCAGTTGCAGGTGCTTGAGGGGGAAAAATGGAAATTGATTGCGACCGAGAATCAATTCCGGGAGATCAGGATTTTGCCCAGTCGGGGGATGATCCTGGATCGGAAAGGCCGGATTTTAGCCGGAAATAGACTTGGGTTTAAGATCACGGTAATCCCGGCTGACATTGATGAAACCACCATCACGCAGGTGGCGCCGATCCTGAATCTAACGGCCGAGGCGCTCAAGGGGAAGATCAAAGAGGGAGAGCTCTGGTCTCGTTATGTTCCGATTGAAATCAAGGAGAACCTGAGCTGGGAGGAGGTATCCCGGATTGAGGAACACCAACGGGATTTTTCCGGAGTGGATATCGTATTAGAGCCGATCCGGTCCTATCCGCGAGCAGAAATTGCCTGTCATCTTCTGGGCTATCTGGGAGAAATTTCTCCGGAGGAGCTGAAGCAGGCGGAGTATTCCGGGTATCAGCTCGGGGATTATATTGGCAAGGCCGGGGTGGAGAAGCTGGAGGAATCATCCCTCAAGGGCAAGGACGGCTATAAATATAAAATAGTGGATGCCCAGGGCCGGGAGCGGGGTCAGGAGATTCTTCCGGGCTTGAAGCTTGAGCCCAAACCGCCGCTGCCCGGCGCTGACATCAACCTTACCATTGACCTGGACCTGCAACAGTTAGCCCGGGAATTGCTTCAAGACAAGGTGGGCGCCATCGTCATCTTGTCAACCAGAACCGGGGAAGTCCTGACCATGGCCAGCACTCCTGGATTTAATCCCGAGGTTTTTGTCAATCCCTTTCATCCCGGGGAATGGCAAAAACTGATGACCGATCCCAGCCATCCGCTTTACAATCGGGCGATCCAGGGAACCTATCCTCCCGGATCGGTTTTCAAGCTGGTGTTGGCAATCGCGGGTCTGGAAGAAAAATTTATTACGCCGGAAACGAGGGTAAGATGTCGGGGGGTTTTTCTGCTGGGAAAAATCCCTTTTAAATGCTGGAGAAAGAACGGACACGGAACGGTTGAATTTCACCGGGCGGTCGTGGAGTCCTGCGATGTCTATTTTTATACCCTGGGCAATCGGCTCGGAATTGACCGGATTGCGCGCTATGCCAATCTGCTCGGCCTGGGACTCAGAACCAAGCTCGGCCTGGAGCCGGAAAGCGGGGGATTGATTCCGAGCACGAACTGGATGGAAAAACTGCGGAAGCAGAGATGGAACCCGGGAGATACCATCAGCGCCTCCATCGGCCAGGGTTATGTTCTCATCACCCCGCTCCAGGCCGCAGTGCTGGCAATGGTGATTGCCAATGAGGGAGAGCTGTTCCGGCCCATGCTGGTGAAGAGGGTTGAAAGAGGAAGCGGGGATGATATTATTTATCAACCGGAATTAATTCAGAAGCTGAGCTTGAAAGAGAAGAATTGGAAGTTAATCAAAGAGGCGATGATCGGAGTGGTGAATAGTCCGGGCGGAACCGCATACTGGACCGTGCGCTCGGATAAGGTCACCATTGCCGGAAAAACCGGCACGGCCCAGGTGGTGAAAGCGAAAATGTTTGAAGGGATGAAGCCGGGGGCCATTCCGGAAAAATTCCGCGATCATGCCTGGTTCATCGCTTTTGCGCCGGCCGAAAATCCGAAGATTGCCATCAGCGTCCTGGTTGAACACGGAATGCACGGATCCTCGGAAGCCGGCCCGCTCGCCAAAAATTTGATTGAAAAATACTTTGAACTCTACCCCCAAGACCTGCCCCCAAAACCGGCCTCGGCCGAGCCGAAAACAAAAAATTGATTGCCGGCCAGAATTAAACTAGAATAATCCGGGAAAGATACTCGCAACGGTCAAAAAAAATTATAATGCTGAAAAAAATCTGGATCGCGGTTTTTGGCCTTCTAATACTCGGCCTGGTTTTCGCCCTGGTGAAATCTCCTTTTATTCATTCCCAGGGACCTTTCGCGCAATTTGAACAGGACCGGGCAATTCCGGCTCTCATCAGCGGTATGATCGGAACTTTGATCCTGATGATCGCGGGATGGATTTTGCTCAAGCGAGGAACCAGGAACGATTAACGAGGAACGGAAAAGAGGGAACCTGGAGCCCCCAAAGATAATTTTCGCGCAAATGATATAAAAATGATTAAACCGACAATAGAGCCGCTGAAAGCGATCACGCAATTCCTGGGCCGGAACGGGGTTCTGGCAAAGGAGCTGGCCGGCTATGAGTATCGCGAGGAACAGATGCGGATGGCGGAGGCGGTGCTCAAGAATCTTCAGGATGGCGGCATCCTGATGGTTGAGGCCGGCACCGGCACGGGCAAGACTCTGGCCTATTTGCTCCCGGCTTTGCTTTCCAACCGGAGAGTGATCATCTCCACCGGCACCAAGACTTTGCAGGAGCAGATTTTTTACAAAGACCTGCCGGTGCTGAAAAAGCATTTCCAGTTCCGGGCGGTGATGATGAAAGGCCGGGCCAATTATTTATGCTGGAGAAGGTTTCATAAATTTTTCCGACAGCCCAAAATGGAGTTTGCCGAGGATGCCTTGGTGATGGAGCAGATTAGATCCTGGTCCGAGCAGACCGAGACCGGGGATCGGGAAGAGCTGATTGAGCTTTCCGACGGCCATCCGGTCTGGAATAAGATTTCCTCCGATTCCGACCTCTGCCCGGCCGGCAATTGCGAGCATTTTAAAGATTGCTTCATCACCGGGCTTAAGACCCGCGCCCAGGTTTCCGACCTGATTGTGGTCAATCATCACCTGTTCTTCGCCGACCTTGCCATCCGCCGGCTGGAATTCGGAGAAGTGATTCCCCGCTACCAGGCCGTGATTTTTGACGAGGCGCATCTGCTGGAAGACATCATCACGGATTACTTCGGAATCACCCTCAGCGATAAGATTATTTTAGAGCTCAGCCGCGACCTGGTTGAGAATCTCTCCGGCCTGAAAAAGTCCGAGCAAAAAGAGCTCTTAAGCTGTTCCAACCGAATTCAAAATCTGGCCGAATCTTTGTTTGCCGGCCTGAGAAAACATTTTGAGATCGTCTCCCGGGAAGATGAGGGAAAGCGGGTGGTTTTTGAAATTGACAAGGTTCCGGGACCGCTGGCCGGAATGGGAACCGACCTGGCGCGCGAACTCGCCTCTGCCAGCTCTATCCTTGCGGACAAGCAGGATGCTCCGGATCTGGCCGGTCTGGCCCAGCGCGCCGGGAAGCAGGCCGGAGACCTGGATTTTCTCCTCCGCCAGGATGAAAAAGGATTTGTTTATTATTCGGAAGCAAGACCCAAGAGCCTGATCCTGAGAGCATCGCCGATCCAGATCAACTCCCTGATGCGGGAAATTTTCTACCCCAGCCTGGAGAGCATCATCTTCACCAGCGCCACCCTGACCGTCTCTCACAAGAAAGAGCCGAGCTTTGAATACTTCAAAGCCAGAATGGGCCTGGACCAGGTTGCGCAGGCAAAGGATCTCTGGCTGAAAAGCAGTTTTGACTGGAAAAACCAGGCGCTTTTGTTTTTACCCGAAACTCTCCCGGAGCCGGACGAGCGGGATTTTGTTTTGGAAGCCGGCAAAATGATGGAAAAACTTCTGGAGCTGAGCCGGGGCCGGGCATTCCTGCTTTTCACCAGCTATAAGAACCTGGAAGCTTTTTATGATCTGCTTTCGCCCAAACTGAAATACCCCACGCTTTGCCAAGGCGAAAAGCCGCGCTCGGAATTACTCCGCGAGTTTCGCCGGATTGAAGCGAGCGTGCTTTTTGCCACCACCAGCTTCTGGCAGGGAGTGGATGTGGCAGGACCATCCTTAAGCCTGGTGGTGATTGACCGACTGCCGTTTGATTCCCCGGGCGACCCCTTGATCAAAGCCCGGATCAGCCAGATCAATGCCGGCGGCGGTAAAGCCTTTTTTGATTATCAGGTTCCTTCGGCGGTGATTATGCTCCGCCAGGGACTGGGCCGGCTGATCCGCTCCACTAAAGACCGGGGAGTGCTCTCCATCCTGGACCCCAGAATCCAGAAAAGGAATTATGGAAAAATTTTCCTGGACAGCCTGCCCCAAATCCCGATCACCAATAACCCCAAGCAGGTCGCGGAATTCTTCGCCAAGGAGAAAGCGCTTGAAACTAAATCCCGATGAGCCAAGACCGATCCTGATTTCAACCCTCTGCCATTTCATCCTTCATCTCGCCGAGCTCAGCTTCCCGGCCGTGGCGCTCCTGGTGGTAGCCGAGCTGATCCGGAAAGAAAATGCCTATGACCGGATCGGGTTCGCTTTCTTCATCTTCAGCATCCTCTTTGGCATTATGCAGATTGCCGGCGGCTTTCTCGCGGATAAGCTCGGACCGCGCAAGACCATCTGGATTTATCTTTTCGGAGCCGGCTTGAGCCTGATCCTGGTCGGCTTCGCTCAAAATTATCTGATGCTCTGCGCTTCGCTCGGACTGGTCGGAACTTTTCTCGGAATTTATCATCCGGCCGGGATGTCCCTCCTTTCCCGCGGCACCAGACAGTATGGACTTTCTATGGGCATTCACGGCATGGGAGGAAATTTCGGACTTGCCCTCTCGCCATTCCTCGCCAGCGCCCTGGCCAGCCTGCTCGGCTGGAGAAAAGGATTTATCGCGCTCGGATTGATCCCGATCGCGTTCAGCTTCTGGGTTCTGTTGGACCGCAAGCTGGAGCTCAAGCCGGAAAATCCTTCCCGCGATCCCGGTTCGGAATCCGAAACTAAAACCCGGTTGATGTTCCGGCCCATTTTGATCCTGTTCCTGATGTCCATCCTCAATGGAATGTGCTACCGCGGATTTACCACATTCCTCCCGGCATACTTCAACCAAAGGATCAGCCCAAACCTGATCCCGGGATTTTCCGCCGTGCTTCAAGCCGGGACTTTCACCGCCCTGGTCCTGGTCCTGGGGATGTTCGGACAATTCCTGGCCGGAAGACTCGCTGATAAATACTCCAAAGAAAAATTGTTCGTCGCAGTTTTTCTCATTGCCGTGCCGTTCCTATTTTCTCTCAGCCTGCTCCGCGGTCTTCCGCTCATCTTCTCCGCAATGATCTTCGCCTTCTTCTATTTCGCCAACCAGCCGATCGTTAATTCCCTGCTTCCCGGATATTCTCACGAGAAATCCTGGGGAAGGATTTACGGCTGGTTTTACTTTATGAATTTCGGCGCCGGCTCGGTTATGAGCTGGATCGCCGGGAGCATCGGAGAAAAAATCGCGCTCAGCTATATTTTTATGGTCTTTGCCGGACTCCTGTTCCTGGCCGGATTGCTCGGAATCCCGCTGATCCGATTCAAAACCCGCGCGGCGGAAATCTGAATCAGCAAAGCATAAATCAAAACCAGGATCTTGCCCACCCCCAGTTTTCAAAATCGCGATGGATCTAAATCAATTTGCGCTGAAAGCGCTTTGGACTGCGGTGCCCGCGGCACCGCTTTTCTTGCCAGAAATTTGTTGGGCTCTTGCTTTGCAAAACCCCGTCTTCAGTGGCTCAGCACGAGCAATTCCAAAGCGGCGTCGCCGACGCCGCACTCCAAAGTGCGCAGATGCGCACCAAAAACTGGGGGTGGGCAAGCAACCAGGATTACTTGACAAATCAGACCGGTTAACGCTAAATTTGTGTCCGGGAAAGCAGGGGCGCCACCGGCTTCAAGCGCAAGGAGGATTGGGCAATGAAGGCAGGCAAGGTGTGTCTATTTACGATCGGGGTGATTACCGGGGTATTCCTGGCGGTTATTTTCGGATGCTGGAGTCTGCGGACCAAGGCTCCGGTTGTGCGGGAGCCGGGCGCGCCGGGCGAGGCGCGGCTGGAATACACGCCCCCGCCGGCGCCGACCTTTTCCGCCGGGTTTCTGGCGGAGTATATGCCGATTCTGATGACTATGCTCACGCCCAAGATGGTAAAGGTCACCGATGACATCTATGTGGCTATGGGATACGCTATGGGCAATGTGACGATGATTATCACCGACCAGGGATTGGTCATCATTGACACGACCGAGAGCGAGGAATCGGGAAGGAAGATTATGAGGGACTTCCGGAAAATATCCGATCAGCCGGTCCGGTACATCATCTACACTCATTTTCATCCGGATCATAACCAGGGCACTTCGGCTTTTTACTCCGAGGGGGTCAAGATCATAGCCACCAAGGAATTTCTCAATTGGATCCACGGCCGGAATCCGATCCTCGGGGATCAATACTTCCGCCGGGCGCTGGACATCTTCGGCGGAGCCGCGGAGCCGGATTATGCCTTCAAAACGCCGATCCGGAGTCCATACCTTGCCGCGGGCCAAACTCCCGAGGTGATTCTGCCGGACATCACCTTTGACCAGAATTATAGTTTCACCCTGGGCAACAAGCGCTTTGAACTTTTCCGCGCCCCGGGCGAGACCTGGGACCACCTGGCGGTCTGGATCCCGGATGAGAAGGCGCTTGATGTGGGAGACGATTACTATCTGTCATACCCGAACCTTACCGGCATAATGTTGGAGCCGCGGCCGGTTTTAGGATGGATGAATTCCCTCGCCAAATTCATTGAGCTCCAGCCCGAATACCTGATCCTGGGCCACACCAGGCACCTCCAGGGCGCTGAGCTGATCAAGGAGCATCTGGAGAACTATCGCGAAGCCATAGAATATGTTCATAATCAAACCGCGCGCTGCATCAATCAAGGAAAGACCGTGGACCAGGCCGTGGCCGAGATCAAACTCCCGAGCCGCCTGGCTGAGCTTCCTTATCTCAGGGAAATGTACGGCCGGGTGGACTGGTCCGTCCGGGGAATATATAATGATTATACCGGGTGGTATGACGGCCGGGGCACCGGACTGAATCCCCTCCCGCCGGAATACCGGGCAAGGGAGCTGGTCGCCCTGGCCGGCGGAGCCGATAAGATTCTTTCCCGCGCCATAGAACTGCAAAAGAACGGCGAACACCAGCTCTGCGCAGAGCTTTGCGACCTCGTGATCCAGGCCAACCCCAAAGACAAACTGGCCCGGATCGTCAAGGCAAACTCCATGCTCTACCTGGCCTTCAACAATAATAACCTGATCGCAATCGGCTCCTACCTCTCCGCCTACTCTATGCAGATCAAGGCCGCACAGTAAATTCCCGCGGTCAGGCCCGCAAGGCCGGACCCCAAACCGAATTGACCTGGAGGGGGATTCCAGTTTAGAATCTGACCGAAGGCAAATGAAGGAGAGAAAGATGAAGAAAGCCTGGTCCGGCCGGTTTCAGGAAGGAACGAATCGGAAGTTTGAGGAATTCAGCCAGAGCGTCAGCTTTGACCGGAGGCTGGCGCTTTATGACCTTTGCAGCGGGTTTGCGCAGATTGAGATGCTTGAGAGGCAAAGGATCATCAGCCGGAGGGATGCGCAAAAAATCCGGCAGGGGCTGAAGCGGATTGAAAAGCAAATCCGGGCCGGAAAATTCCCATTCCGGGTGGAGCTGGAAGATGTGCATATGAACATAGAGGCGCGCCTGTTTGAGCTGATTGGAGCGGCGGCCGGGAAATTGCACACGGGCCGGAGCCGGAACGATTTGGTGAGCAATGATCTCAGGCTCTGGCTCAAGGATCGGATTGAGGCGATAGATGGCTTGCTCAAGGCGCTGATGGGAGAGTTTCTGAAAAAGGCGGAAAGGCATCTGGAATTGATTATGCCCGGATACACTCATACCCGGCCGGCCCAGCCGATCCTGTTCTCGCACTGGCTGATGGCTTACGCCGAGATGCTGTTGCGGGACCGGGAGCGGTTTCAGGAAGTTTATCGCCGGACGGATCTTTGTCCGCTCGGCTCGGGCGCTCTGGCCGGGAGCAATTATCATTTTGACCGCGGGTTCCTGGCCCGCGAGCTCGGCTTTTCCGGCATCACCAGGAACAGTCTGGACGCGGTTTCCGATCGGGACTTCCTGATTGAGTTTGTCTCGGCCTCGGCGATTTTGATGATGCATTTGAGCCGGCTCGGCGAGGACCTGATCTGGATGAGCGGACCGGAGTTCGGATTTTTTGATCTCCCGGAATCGCTCTGCACCGGCTCCAGCCTGATGCCCAACAAAAAAAATCCGGATGCCGCGGAACTGATCCGGGGAAAAACCGGAAGGGTTTATGGTCATCTGATTTCTTTGCTGGTGGTGATGAAAGGAACTCCGCTCGCGTATAACCGAGATTTTCAGGAGGACAAGGAAGCGGTGTTTGATACCACCGACACGGTGGAATCCTGCCTGGAGATCGCCCGGCTTTTGATCGCGGGTCTCCAGCCGAATGCCCAGGCCATGCGCCAAGCTTGCGACCAGGGGTTCATTCTGGCCACGGATCTGGCCGATTACCTGGTCAAAAAAGGAATGGGATTCCGGCAGGCGCATCAGGTGGCGGGAAAACTGGTGAGGTATTGCGAGCAACGGGGAAGGCGGTTTGAGGAGCTCTCCCTTCCGGAATTTCTCAAGGCCAGCCGGCTTTTTGGAAAGGATGTTTATCAATTGCTTTCCGTTGAAGCCAGCGTGCAAGCAAAGACGGTTCCAGGCGGCACGGCTCGGTCTGAATTAAAGAAACAAATCAAGAGAATCAAGGCCTTGACCGGAAAATGAGGAATTCAACCATACTTTTTATCTTTTCCAGCCTTTCCACCTTGTTGCTCATATTTCCAGCCTGCGGGATCAAGAAGCCGCCCGAGCCTCCGGAAAAACTTTTTCCGCTGGAAGTGAAGGGTTATCAAGTCCGGGTTCGGGACGGGTGCGCGGAGTTGACCTGGAAATATCCGGGCGTGGAGCCGCCGGAGAAATATCGGATCACGCGAAGAGAGCAAGCCGGCGTAGGCGCGGAGAGCAAAGAGCAGGTTTTTGAGACTTCCGGCAAAAATACTCTTCTTCAGGACTGCACGGTCCAGACCGGTTTGATTTATGGCTTTCAGGCGAGCGGGGTTTCCAGGTCCGGACTCTCAGGCGAGCCAAGCAAAATCGCCTGGATCTATCTTCCCCGAATCCCGGCGGCGCCGGAAAATTTCCAGGCCGGCCCGGGTGATAAATTTGTTGACCTGACCTGGAACCCGGGGCCGGAGCCGGCTTACAACCTTTACCGTTCGGAGGACAAGAACCGATTTCCAGATCAGCCGATTCATCTCGGCCCGATCAAAGAGAGCAAATATACGGATGCCGGTCTGGAGAATGGAAAGGAATATTATTATTGCCTGCGCGCGGTGATTCTTCAAAAGGACTATCCGCAGATTGAAAGCCGATGCAGTCAGGTTTCCGCGACTCCGGTTGATCTGATCGCGCCTTCCCGGCCCCGGGGACTGGTGGTGATGCTTGCGGCGCAAGGAGTTTTGCTCAAATGGTTCAAGTCTCCGGAGCCGGACCTGCTGGGATATCTTGTTTTCCGGAGAAGGCCGGGCGAGAAGATCTGGAAACAGATTACCCCGGAGCCGATTCCCGGTCTTGAATATCTGGATGCTCCGGCGAAAAAGCTGGGCGGTAATTTTGAATATGCGATCTCAGCGCTGGACAATGCTCCGAGCAGGAATCAAAGCCTGCTTTCGGGGTCCGAGCGAATTTCCGTTCCCTGAGCCGGGCTTAATTTCTGCTTCTTTTTCTTCTTCTTTTTATGATAGCTTCCGCACTCGCCGCACAGCCACAGCTCTTCCCGCAACCGGAAATAAATAACAAAACAAGCCAGGCTCAAAATTCCAGGGAGGATTAAGCCGGTAAACAGGAAGCCGAGTCCGAACAGGGCGACCGAAAGGCCGAGAAAGGGATAAAGAATCCGGGCGGGATAAAAGGGCACGGTTGCCGGCTTCATCTCCCCGCCGCACTTCATACAATAAATCAAGGCGGTGATCTGGTCGGTTTCTTTGGCTTTTAATTTGGGAGCGGGAATTTTGGCCCGGATTTTGTTCAGGGTTTTACTGAAAAAAACCAAAGGCTTTTGAATCAGATTCCTGGAATCCCGGAGCTTCTCTCTTAACAGATCCTCCCCGGATTTTTGCCGGATCGCCGGGAGCGCCACCGGCTCGCCCGTGGCCAGGTCCACCCGGCATCTCCGGCAGATATAGTCCGCCTCGCTGTGCACCATTTTGCATTTCGGACAGTGTTTGACTTTAGAGGTTTTTTTTTCCGCGCTTTCTTTTTCTTCTTCCCACAAGCTGTTGAGCAGGGCGATATCCCGTTCGGAAAGCGCGCTGAATTCAATTCCGATTCCGGGCGGATGACCCTGGGGATTATTCTGGTTCACGATCCGCGCTACCCGGCCCGAGGTTTCCACCGCATCTTTCTTCCCCGGAACCGCAAACCTGAGCTTGATCTCGGTCCCGATCGGAATCGGCCGGGCCGTCTTCACAAACAATCCGCTCCGGCTTAAGTTGACGGCATAATCATTAAAGAAGTCCCCCAGATGCTCGTAATAGATCTCCAGCCAGACCCCTTTGCGCGGATGCCTCCTCTTTTCCTTCCCCTGCCAGAGTGCGGCCTTCTTTTCCATTTTTATATTTTATCCGGTTTCGCCTTTTTTTCCAAATCATTTTGGGTTTGAGGGGCCGGGATGAAAAATTGGGAATGGAAACCAAATCAGGCGGCTTTTAAAACATCATAAAATTCATCCGGATTGGACCAGCGGCTCACAATTGAAAGGTCTTCAACCAACTTGAAATCTTCCGGTGACCAGACATCAAGAGTATCATCAAACAATGACAAGAATTGAAAAAGCTCCGAGGCAATTTTAAGATGACTTAAATCGTACCAGGTAGCCACTACATGTTCCACTATTCTCTTGGTAGCGGCGCGGCTGCCCGTGCTCAAAATGCAAATCAAAGAGCTCCTTTCCGAGAATCGGATATGATAATCCACTTTCCAAGTCCTTCCCGACCTTCCCGTAATAGTTTCCGCTCGCGTAAAAGGCACTTTTCTTTCTTCCAAAAAATCCGCGACCTCATCGTTTACCGACTCTCCAGGCCTGATTCGGAAAGTGAACCAGATATCCGCAACTCTCAAAGCGGCTTGAGCCAAACGAGCCAAAGCCTGCGAGAAATCTTCGCCGGTTCGAGGCCGCGCCATTAACATTCCCTTAAAAAGCTCAATGCCATGAGTCAAAAGAATATCCTGGATCAAGAGGTTCTGCTTCTTAGTGCGCCGAGGCGCAATCGACTGCATCTGAAGCCAACGCAGAGTTTCGCCAAGGTCGGTGATGGTATGGTCAGAATCGGTTTGCTTGACAAACAGGTCAATATAATCGCCATCCGGATACATAAATGGCGTTCGGATTTTAAGATATTGACCTTGGGGAGAGCACTCAAATAACTCCCCGATTTGCGTCCGGATTTCTTCGCAGGGGTTTATCATCAGAATAACACCTCCTGTAATAAGGGTGGGGATTCGATCTGTCCTTGATGACGAATTTTCGCTTCCGCGCAGAATTGGCGCCATACCAAAACCGGATCATTTGCCGCCGCAGTGATATCTGAGGGAATATGCGCTTGTTTATCCTTATATAGGTCGGTCCAGCGATGTTTGTGTTTATCCCCTACTCTCTCACAGGCAGGATTATGATGATCTTTACCATAACAAAGCCCGTAAATTCTGCCAACGCCGCGATGGATAAGAGAATAGGTTAAAGCAGGAAGCGCCCGATTGCAGCTGGCGGAGATGAAAAGCGGGTAGCCGGGCTCTGATTGAACTTCAACTCTGAATTTCAAAGTTGGCGATTTATCTTCGTCCTCAGTCCATTTCAGGTCGCCCTCAATAATTTTGCTGGGATCAGCCAGAATAGCCTCAAATTCTCTCTCTGAAAAAATCATTAACCTTGATTCCCTTAGAAATTATTATATGGCACAAAAATAAAAGACGCAAGCGATCAAATGCCGAAAATTTGAGGCCGATAAATTCCTGATTCTTCGGCCCTCCTGGGCGCGCAATGCAGGTTTTGCTTTCTTGAGCCTCTAAACCTGGGAAAAAGAAAAAAATATATTTGAAAATCCAAGAAAATCAGATAATATTCAAGCGATGTTACGGGAAGCCAAGGCGAAGCTGGCGAGATTGATCGCGGGCAAAACCGGTCTGGAACCGGAGCGCATCCTCAGAATGTTGGAGACCCCGCCCCAGCCGGAAATGGGCGACCTGTCTTTTCCCTGCTTTGATCCGGCCAAAGCCCTAAAAAGCCATCCCGCAAAAATCGCCGGCGAGCTCGCAAAAGAACTGGACCTTTCCGAAACGCTTTTTTCCCGCGTTGAGGCCAAAGGACCTTATTTAAATTTTTTCCTGGATTTGAGCCGGTTTTCCGAAAAACTGCTCCGGAAAATTTTTCAAGAAAAAAATCAATACGGAAAAAGCGATCCGGGCAAAGGCAAAACCGTCCTGATTGACTATTCCTCTCCCAATATCGCCAAGCCCTTTCATATCGGCCATCTCCGCTCCACCATCATCGGCGAAGCCCTCGCCCGGATTTACGAATTTCTCGGCTACCGAGCGGTCCGGGTCAATCATCTGGGCGACTGGGGCACCCAGTTCGGGATGGTGCTCTCGGCCTGGAGCAAGGATCAAAATGAAGCAGAGCTGAAAAAACGGCCGATTGAGTATCTGCTCCAGCTTTATATCAACTATCACAAACTGGCCTCCGAGGATGAGGCTTATCAGGATGAAGCGAGAGCGTGGTTCAAGAGGTTGGAATCCGGGGACCCGGAGGCTTTCAAGCTCTGGGAGAGATTCCGGAACTTGAGCCTGGAGGAGTTCAAGAAGGTTTACCAGCGGCTGGGGATTGAGTTTGATCATTACTGGGGAGAGAGTTTTTACAACGACAAAATGGAGCCGGTCCTGGCCAAGCTCAAGGCCATGCAACTCCTGGAGGTGGGCGAGGACCAGGTGGAGATGGTCCGGGTGGCGGAGGATTTGCCGCCGGTTTTGCTCCGGAAATCAGACGGCGCCACGCTTTATGCCACGCGCGATCTGGCCGCGGCGATCTACCGGTTTGAGAAATTTGCGCCGGAGGAGATGCTTTATGTAGTGGGTAAGCCGCAAGAACTGCATTTCCGGCAGTTGTTTCTTTTGCTCAAGAAGATGAGCTATTCCTGGTCGGATCGGCTCAAACATATCAAGTTCGGACATATCCAGGGCTTGAGCACCAGAAAGGGAGAAGTGGTTTTCCTGGAGCAGGTTCTGGACGAGGCGAAGGAGCGGGCGCGGGAGAAGATTGAGGAAAACATCCAGGCCGGAAAGCTCAGTCCGGAGGTGGACAAAGATCGGCTTGCCGAGCAGATCGGGATCAGCGCGCTTCTGATCAATGACTTTAAAAACCGGAGAGAGCGGGACCTGATTTTTGACTGGGACCAGGTTCTGAATTTTGACGGCGAGACCGGACCGTATCTCCAATATACTCACGCGCGGATTTGCGGAATTCTCAGGAAAGCCGAGAGGAATCCCGAGCCGGAAGTTGATTTCAGCCTGCTGACCGAGCCCGAGACCAAAGGGCTGATCAAGAAGCTGGCCTGGTTCCCGGAAATCGTCCAGCTGGCGAAACGCGAATCTGAGCCGTTTATCATCTGCAATTATCTATTTGAGCTGACCGGCGGCTTCAATCAATTTTACAACCGGCACCGCGTGCTCGGCTCGGGCGATCCCCAGGCGCCGAGATTATTGCTGGTGGACTCGGTGCGCGAAGTTCTGGCCCAGGGCTTAAGACTCCTGGCCGTGAATCCGCTGGAGAGAATGTAGAAACTTAAACCAGAGAAACGAGGAACCAGGCAGGGAAGACGGCCCGGCGGGATTGCGGGTTTCGGGTTCAAGGCTAAAAAGAAATTATCCCGTCTTGATTTCCAGACGACCGATCCTTTCGGCAACCACGCTTTAAAATTAAAAGCAGGGGCAATAATAACAGGCCGATCGTTAATGCCGGCCAAAATCCATAGCATTTTACCAGAAGAATTCTTTCCAGCCGATCCCGATCCGAGATGTTTCCCAGGGCAACTCTTTCCACCCGGTATCGGCCATCCTGGACTCGGAGCAATAAATATCCATAATTGGGAATATCTTTTTTCTGGGGCGCGCCGGCTTCTCCGGTGATGTAAACCGGAATCCCTTCATATTGGTAGGACATATAATCGTGAATATGGGAGCTGAAAATGGCGCTCACCGGATAGCGATGAACCACTTCCATCAATCGCCCGGTCTCTTCCAGCGATAAACTATGCGGCTTGCCCTGATAAAGAACATAAGGAGGCTCGTGCATCATTAGAAAAATCAGCTGAGCGCCTCCGGCTTCGGTCTTTAATGCCTGATCCATCCATTTCATCTCCGCGTCAAATTCCTTTCCCTCCACATTGTCTATCACCACCAATAGCGCCGCTCCGGCCTTGAGCCAGTAATGTCTGCTCCCGAAAACGCTTTCATATAATTGATGTCCTCCCCCGGGAGCCAGATCATGATTCCCAATTGCGGGATAAACGGGAAAATTACCCTGAACCTCGTTCAGCTCTTGAACTAAAAATTGATAATCCGCAGTTTCGCCTTTGAAAACCAGATCCCCCAGGATCAAGGCAAAATCGGCTTTGCTTTTCGCGTCCAGCAAAATTTTCTCCATCGCCTCGGTGTTTCCCCGGCAATCGCCCATAATCGCCGCGCTAAAACGGTCCGGCTGAGGCAGGCGGATGCTTTGGCCGATTTGCCCGATAAAACTTCCCGCCCGGAGGGAAGAGAAGAATACCGAAAAGCGCGAAATGGTCAGAACTAATAAGGAAAGCAGAAAAGGGATAAATAAAACGATCCTTCCCGGATGGCTTCTTAATTTCATAACTCCTGATTATATATTGACCGGTCTTCAAGAAATTTCAATGGACCTGATCTTCCATCCGAGACCAAGATTCCATCTAAGTCGGTTTTGCTTTGGTTTGACCTGGCTCCGGGCCGCGGGATCTATTAACCAATATGAACGGAATTCGGAATCAGGAATCAGCTGACTCCGAATCCCTGATTCCAAATCCCCTGATTCCCAATTTATTTTTTCTTCTTGCCCTTATCCTCGCCGGCGCCTTCGTGGACGATGCCGAGGATGTCGTCTTCGCGCAGGATCAGGTGCTCTTCTCCCTTGATTTTAAATTCCGAGCCGGCGAATTTGGGAAACACCACCTTGTCGCCCTTCTTGACATCCAAGGGAAGCACTTTTCCGCTCTTGAGCACTTTTCCCGGCCCGGCCTCCACTACTATCCCCATCTGTGGCCTTTCCTTGGCCGCGTCCGGAATAATAATCCCGGATTCTGTTTTTTCCTCTTCCTCCAGCCGCCGGATCAACACCCGGTCTCCTAAAAGTTTTACCTTCATCTGTCACCCTCCTTATCAATTTTAAAATTTTTCCGGCAAGATTTAATAAGCCGAAATCAAATATAATAACTATTTTGGCAAATGCAAGCAAATTCCGCCGGCGTCTTACCTGAAGGCTTTATATTCTTCTCCCAGCGCTTCCAGGGCGATTTTTTGCTCCAGGATTTCATCGGTGCCCTCATAAATTCTGGTGACCCGGGTATCACAGAAGTGCCTTGCCACCCGGGTTTCAAAAGAGTATCCGGTGGCTCCGAAGATCTGCACCGCCCGGTCCGCGGCGTCAAACGAGGCGTTGCTGGCAAAATACTTTGCCTTGGCAATCAGGTTGTCGGCTCTTGCTCTTAATTCTTTGTTCTTCCGATTTTCCTCATACCCCATCTTTGCCAACGCGGCTTGATAGAGCAGTAATTGCGCCGCCTGGTGGTTGGTGTTCATAATTCCCAGATGCCTTTGCACCAATTGATGTCTGGCAATTTCCTTGCCATGCTGAACCCGAATCCGGGCGTATTCCACGGATTCCTTCAGGCAATCCTTGATTACTCCCACACAGCCGGCGGCTACGCTCAACCTGCCATTCATTAAAGTTGAGAAGGCTACATTTAATCCCTTGCCCCTTTCCCCGAGCAGGTTTTCTTTTGGAATCTGGCACTGATCAAAATAGATGATTCCCGTGTCCGCGGTGACCAGTCCCATTTTATGTTTGATTTCCTCGCTCTGGTAGCCGGGAGAATTTTTTCCAACAATGAACGCGGAGATTTTCCCATCCTTTTTAGAGCGGGCGTAGGCGGTGATCAGGTCTGCGCGATAGCCGTTGGAAATCCAAGCCTTGCTTCCGTTCAGGACAAAGCCCTTCGCGGTTTCTTCAAAGGTGGTTTTTAAGGCTGAGGGGTCAGAGCCGGCTTCCGGTTCGGTGAGCGCAAAAGCCATCACCATTTCTCCGCTGGTGGTTCTGGTCAGATATTTTCTTTTCTGCTCCTCAGTGCCCCATTCCTGGATTACCATCTGTCCGATGGAGATATGTCCGGAAAAAAAAGTTCGGACACTACAGCCTTCCTCGCCAATCCTTTCCAGAGCCAGGACATAGGTAAGCAGGTCCGCTCCGCCCCCGCCATATTCCGTGGAAATGGGCAGTCCGAGCAGACCGGCTTTTGCAAAGAGCGGCTTGAGTTGGTCATTATATTTTCTTTCCAGGTAGCATTTATCTTCCACCGGTCTTAGTTGTTTGCACGCCCGGTCCACCTGCTCAACCAGGATTTTTTGCTCCGGGCTGGGATCAAAATTCATTTGACTGAGGTTTTCAATACCCTTCATTTTCATTTCCTGCCGTATTATATTATTAAATATGGAAGACTGTCAACAATGCGAAGCGCTGAGCGTCTGACGCTTTTATTTCAGTAAAGTCATTATCCGCGCCGAAGGCGCTTTGGAGCGCGGCGTCGCTTTGGGAAAAGCGGTGTCGCGGACCCCGCGTATTGCGCGGGACACTCCAAAGCGTCCCGCTCCGCTGGACGCGGCTAATTGAAAAATTTATTGTTTTGCAAATAAAAAAGTGTTAGACGGTCAGCAAAAATGGTTTGAAACCTGGAAGCGCTCAAATCAACGATAGCAATACGGATATGGGTTATCTGGGGCATAGAATGAGGGAAAAAGTTTTGGGAGTTTTCTCAATTCATCCGAGAACGCCCGGGAATCAAGCTTTCGCGCTTGAATCTCTTTCAAGATTTCAACTGCGGCGAGGTTGGCGGTGGTGAGCCGGGAGGGAAAAGGGATTTCGCGGTTTTTCAGGAACAGGTAATGTCCGGAAAAAGTTATTTCCGGGCCCAGGCCCTGGTCAAGGATTTCTGTCAGTATTTCAAGATCCTTCGCGCTCAAGAGAGTCAGGCGGGAGAGAATAAAATCCGAGCCGGCAAGGAGGGGGATTTTTTCGGCTTGCTTTTTGAATGTTCTTTGGAAGCGCCCTTCTCTGATCCGGAGCCGGGCAACCCCCAGGTCCGACAGGAAATTAGCCGGGACGGTCAAATAATAGAGGAATTTTTTCAGGATTCCCCGGTTGGTTCTTGCGTGCGGGAAGCAGGGATCATATCCGCCGGTGGCCAGGGCGCCGCTGAAATCCATAATGTTGGAGTTGGCTTCAATCAATCGGCAGAAGAGGGTGAAGAAATATGGAGAGTTGCGCCAGGGTTTCGGTGAAACAGCGTTCCCGGCCACTTGATAGTTCTTGAAGGGAACAAGTTTGGCCAGGGAGGTATAAAGGACGCTTCTTTCAGGTTTAACCCTGAGAATTCCCGCTCCGTAATGATCCACTGCCAGGATGTCGGCTCCGGCGATGATGGTATGGGACTTGACCGCGATCGCCTTGATCTTCACGCCCAGCCAGCCGTCCGCGGAGGAATATCCGTCCACAATGGAAAAATGCACGGGAAAGGATTTAATCAATTGCGCGGTCCAGGGACCGACCTTTCTTTGGCAATGATAAGCCCGCACCTTGTCCTGGATGGGCAAACAGCCGTAAATATTCTTGATCGCCAGGGTATAGCAGGAGTAGAAATGGGTTTTCATCTTGGCGAGGTTGATCCGGAAATCAGCCTCGGTCCAGGTTTTGCCCACCAGGATTTGTCCCACTGGATCGCCAAAGTTATGGAGAACCGTATCCAGGCTCAGGTCGATCAAAGGCACCCGGGCATTTACCCCATCCCCTTTTACCAAAATATTTCGGCTCTTTTCCTCTTCACCGGATTTGATGATTGATTCTTCAAAGTATCCTGCCCTTGCCGCGATCTGGATCACGGCCCGATTTTGAAACCAGTTTCCATAAAGATTCCGGCTCTCAACCACTGCCAGATTCTGATATCCCCTTTTTAAAATCAGCCGGAGCAAGTGGATGACCAAAAAGGGATCGGTATAAATTCCGACATCGTTGCGCCGGAGCATCATTGAAATGCTGGCCTTGAGCGCGATTTTGAAATCCTTTTTCTCTTTGCCGGAATTGCTCCAGGCCTGCTCCAGAATCTCAAAAAAGCGCGCCGACTCCAACACTTTTTCCAGAAGCGAGTATTTATCCAGCTGATGATCGGTAAATGCGGCGACAATGCTCACGGTTTTTCATTCCTCATTCTGCCAGGGGCAGACACTCGGGTCTGCCCGTACCATTCCGCGATTCAGCTCTCCTGCAAAGTGATCTTCTTGATGTCCCGGCTCAAAAGTCCGAGACCGCGCAATTCAATGAAATATTCCAGAATCGCAAACGCCAGGATACCCAGAATCCATCCCGGCGCGGTTCCCATCACGCTGGTAATTCCGTGAATCAGCAGGCTGGCAACAATGGCCGATCCCAGGGTATGAACAAAAACAATGCGCAGGATCACCAAAACGATGATGATCTGCGAAGTTTTTGCCGCGCGCTCCCCGGGCGCCCCGCCGAGCTGATACCCGGCCTTGATCCATCCGCTCATCCAGTAAAAAAGCAGGGGCAGCATCACCACGCCCATCGCATATAAAGTCACTGCCACCGGACTTTTCAGCCATCCGGAGAGCGCATAATTCCCGCGGCTCCAGGGCGCGCATTGATCCGAGCCCCAGTCGGTGCAGGAATAGAAAAAGCGCTGATACCCGGTTCCGTCCCAGCCGTGCACCAGAATGAAAAACATACAGAAATATCCCAGCGTCATCAAAAGCCAGGCGCCCGAAAAATTGTCCCTCCGGATCAGCTTGGATACCAGCCAATAGCCCAGGATCCCCTGAGTGATATTGGTCATGGTAAAAAGCATCACCAGCCAGGCCGGGATGGTTTTATAGGTTCCCGCCTGCATGGTTTCCCATTCGGGAAATCCCCAGAGCAAAGTGGCTCCGGAAGGCACGAAGAAAATGGAAAGGTAGAGCAGGGTCTTGACAAAATACTTGCTTTCAAAAGGCTTATCCTCGGTCTTGAGTTGCCGGGCCGCGCTGGCCGCAAATCCCGCTCCCAGGGCGAAACTCCAGAAAATATCCACCTGTACCATTTTCACCCTCCTTGGTTTTACTCTTAATCTGCGAGCGCCTTTAGGCGCGATCTCATATATTCTCCCCGATCCATTCCAGAGGATAAGATCCGAGCAGGCATTGAATGCTCTTCAAATCCCGGAGCCTTCTCTCCAATCCGTAGTCCTCCATATAGCCGTATCCCCCCAGAACCTGGATCGCGTCCAGGCAAATTTTTTCACAGGCGCTGCCGGAAAAAATAAATGCCCGGCGCATCCGGCCAAGAGCCATCTTCGGATCCGCCATCCCGGCCGCGGATACCAGCATTCCCCAGGCCGCTTCCGCCATTATATTCATTTCCTCCAACATTCTCCGGACTTCCTGATGCTCAATGATCAATCTTCCGGTCTGGATGCGCTGATTCGCATAGTCCCAGGCAGCATCTTTAGCCGAGACCGCATTCCCGATCATCGCTCCTGAGAGCCCCAGATAAAGTTCATACCAGATTACATTCACGCGCTCAAGTCCCGGACCGCCCTCAACAAGAATTGCATCATCGGGAACCTCAAATTCCCGAATGGCCAGCCTGGTAATCGGAGCCTCTTCCAGGCCGGCGCCGGGAAATTCATCCTGACAAAAACCCGCCAGATCTTTCCCGGCCAGGCATAATAATCTCCCGCTTCCTTTTTCCTCCGGCATCGCAATGACCAACCGCTTGACCAGCAAAGGATGAATCAGGCAGATAAAATCGCCTGACAGTTTTCTTTTTCCGCCGGATTCCTGCGCCTGAGCCGGGATGCCCTGCTCGGAATCAAACGCCGCCACCGGCACGGCAACTCCATAGAGCAAATCACTTTTGCGGCTCGCAGATTCCGAGAGCCAGGAACTCACCCTTGGGTCATTGACCAGAGAGGTCAGGGCGCCAAGACCCGCCCAATGAGAAACCAGGATCATTGCGATTCCGGCTCTGGCTCCGGCGATTTTCTCCAGAACCATTGCCCGGGCCGGAGCATCCAGTCCCACTCCGCCGAATCGCTCCGGCAAGGGCGCGTTTAAAATTCCGGCCTCATCCGCCTGCTTGATTATTTCCTTGTTGAATTGGTCCGCCACGGCTGGTTGCAGGTCCGGTTGGGCAGGAACATTTTTCCGAATCCAGTTTGCGAATTTGGCTGCGGTTTGCGCGAACCCGGATCGCTCTCCGGCTTCATCCCATTCCATTTTCAACTCCGCCAGGTTCTTGCCAAGTCTTTGAAATGCGTGATCTGGTTCGCCTGGTTGGTGCCTTCGTAGATCATTGTCAGCTTGGCGTCCCGGTATGCTTTTTCCACCGGCCAGCGTGGATCAAAAGCATCCGGCCCCATTATCCGCGCCGCTTCCCCGCTCACCCGCACCCCGGTTTCACTGCCGATACATTTTGCCGCCGTGGCCAGCCGGCTGATGAAAGCGAGCCGATCCTCCGGAACCGTTTTGGCCAGAAATCCATCCGCGGCTTTTTTCACCCGGTCAGAGCCGACAATTTCTTTGAAGGGTTTTTTGGCCAGGAGGCTTTTGGGCAGGAGCCGCAAAGCCGCTTTATGAAGGGGCTTGCCGATCATCTCATAAAAAATGAGGTCGCAGGCAAGCGCGGAAGCCACATACAGCATTCGGGCAGAGGCGATTTCGCCGGACATCCGGGCAATAACCAGCTGGATCGCCTGCTGATCAATCAGCCGGCCCCGGCGGTTTTTTTTGAGCCGGGCCCATTCCATCAGGCATTCCAGGGACCGCCTGGCGCACCCGATCCCGATCGCGCCCACGGGCCCGCGCGACCCGGCCAGGTAAATGCTCACATACCAGCCGGCCTTTCCGGCCAGACCGATCTTGCAGTGATCCGGAACCAACACATCTTCCAGGATCAATTCCGCGGCCGGACTGGCCCGCTGACCCATTTTATGCTCCACCCGGCCGATGGAAAAGCCCGGGGATCTGGCATCCACCAGAAAAATGGTCCAGCTCTCACGCACCGCTTTTGGATCCAAAGCCGCGGCCAGGGCAAAATATCTTGCGACACTTCCGTTGGAGATGAAGCATTTTCTGCCCGTGATTTTGTATCCGCCCGGGACTTTTTTCGCAAAGGTCACGATTTTCGCCTGGTCCAGAAAATCCTCGTCCCAGATGTCGGTCCCGGCCCAGGGCTCGGTCACAGCTCCTCCCCACAAAATCGGCTCTCCTTTCTTCTCCGCCTTTGCCACCGGCCGGATATATTTCTCCAGAACATAGGGATCCAGCGAGAGCAGTCCGCAACTGATGCCGGCTGAGTGCACTCCGATCGTGCTGGCGATGCCGGCGCATCCAACCGCCAGCTCCTCGGCCATCGCGGCCATATGCAGAACCCCGGCGCCCTGGCCGTCAAAAGCCTCCGGGATGATCAGCGAGAAGAAGCGATAGTTGCAAGCCTCTTTCATCAGGTCCCAGGAAAAATAGCTGTGATCCCGGGCAACCTTGCGATCAATCTCCCCGGCGACCGGCCGGATATATTTGTCCGCAAACTCGCGCGCCCGGGTCCGGACCTCTTTCAGCTTTTGAAAGTATGAATTCGGGAATCGCCGGGCGAGCTCAAAAAGGTTATCCACTTCGCCCCCGGAGATGGGAAAATTTGAATAAGCCGGGTTGGACTCGGATGCCTGGGGAATGGAATCAAAAGCCGTGGTTGGCTGGTTGAGATAATTATTGCTCATCAATTTTTTTCCTCCCTTGCTTCTTAATTGACCGAGGCCGCCTTTCTATTTGAACGACACTGCCAGCGGATTAGTGACCAACCGGTCAATGCGGTCAAATTCCGCCTGAGAAAATTGATTGAGAAAATAGTGATAAAACATCAGGTCATAAATATCCGGCTTGACATTCTTCCATTCCACAATGTTGAAGCCCAACTCCGGCATCGCTCCTTTAAAATATTCCGGCCCGCCGGCATAATCGCGGCTGAAAACAAAGATGCCTTTTACCCGGGCCGTGAGCCGGGGATCAACCACCAGCCGGGTGATGAGCGCGCCTTCCGGCCCATTTACTCCTCCCCATTGCAGGGGAAGCTCGGTAAGCATTTTGATCTTCTCTTCCGAAATATTCTGCCCCAGGGATTCGCATCCGGAGAGCACATTGGCGCAGAGAAGATACTTTTCCGGCTTCTCCAGGGCAAGGTCGTGAGAGATCATCACGCTCAACTCCAGGCCGAAGAGGGTCGGATTCATCCGGGCATCCATGGCATCCTGAAAAACCGCGTATTCCGAGTAGTAATAAAGATACTGCGGAACCGCGATCCTGCCGAGCGGACCCAGGCTCCAGTAATCATAAGATTTCCAGGCCACCCGCACCGGCCCGTCAATATATCCCAGAAGCGTATGCCGGAAATGATCCTCGTTAAAAGTATAAACCATACCCCATTTGCCCACCTTCGCCCTGACCTTGAGCCGATCCAGCAAATCCGGCCCGTTGTTGACCGTGATGAAATCATAAGTATAAACCTCCGCCACCTTCCGGCCCAGGCGGTAGCGGTCAGTAATAACCGTGCGCGTCCCGGGATCGTATCGCACATAATCTTTGGCCGAAGCCGGCAAAGGGTTCTCGCAGAGAGCCAGGATCACCCGGCCCGAAGCAGAGGTTTTCCTGTCGGTAATGATAATGTTTGCGGCTTTTGAGCAGCCTTCCGGCGGGGCAGCGCTGGAAAACAGACCCGCGTCGCGCGCCATAAATACCAGCTCATCCCGGGCGTCAAAATTTCCGTCCCTTTGATCCGGAGCCGGCCCTTCAGAGACCAGAATAATTCCTGCTTCATCCCGCTCATCAATTTGCATCGGGATGGGCACGAGCCCGGCTCCATACTCGGCGAATAACCGGTAATTACTTATCCTGCCGGCCAGCATCAACGCCGGCAAATCCTTGCCTTTGACGATTACCGCCTCGGTCCGGTCCGCGAGCGGTGCCGGGGATTTTGAAAAAGCCTCTGGAAGATTCACCGATAAAAAAGCTGGAAGCGCCAACAAAATTGAGATCAACCTGGTTTTCATTATTAACCCCATTTGATTTTTTCTTCCGGAATCCCCGCGCCCTCAAGTTTGTTAGCATAGATCAAAAGCGATGTCAATTTATCTTGAGGCTGACCGTCTAACAGTTTTATTTTAGTAAAATTAACGGGTTCATTATCCGCGCCCAAGGCGCTTTGGACTGCGACGCCCACGGCGTCGCTTTTAAAAGCGGTGTCGCGGACACCGCACTCCAAAGCGTCCCGCTCGCGGGACGCAAGAGTTGAAAAATCCATAATTTAATAAAGAAAAAAGTGTTAGACGGTCAGATTTTGAGAAAAGAGAGCGGGATTTTCTCAAAGTTATTTCCGCGTCAGCAGGGCTGAGAGGATGCGGATGCCTTTGCCGATCTCGTCCGCAACCGGGATGCCCCGCTTTTCCAGCTCTACCGCCATCTTTTCCGCGCTCGGCCGATGGCCGATGATCCAGGCCACGATCGGCTTTTGAAATTTTTTAATCAAGCCGGCCATATCATCATAATTGAACAACGGCAATTCTATGGGCGGGGCGAAAAGGTGGACAAAGACCGCATCCACTCCCGGGTCTTGCATCACCGCCATCAGGCTTACTCCAAAAGATTTGAGCGGGCCGGATTTCTCCATTGCCGGATACAGGTCAACCGGATTCGCCGGAGCCATCCATTCCGGAAACACCGTTTTGATCCGGGAAATGGTTTCGGGTAGAAGTTGGGCGATCTGCATTCCCAGATCAAAAATATGGTCCGCGGCCACCACGCCGGCGCCGCCGGAAAAAGTCAGCATCCCGATTCTGGGATGGGGGATCAGCTTGGTCGGCGCCACGGCCAGAGAGCGCGCCAGGTCCATCAATTCATTCATCTCGCGCGCGCGAATGATTTTTGCCTGGCGAAAGGCCGAGTCCAGGATCGCGTCATCCTGGGCCAGAGCCGCGGTATGGGATCTGGCGGCCTGGAGCCCAAAACCGGTTCTGCCTCCTTTTAAAACCACAATCGGCTTTTCCATACCTCGGGCCAGTTCAACAAATCTCCGGCCCTGCTTCAGGGATTCCAGATACATCGCCACCACCCCGGTCTCCGGGTCGCTGACAAAATATTCCAGCAAATCCGTCTCGTCCAGATCCATCTTGTTGCCGATGGAACAAACCTTGGACAGGCCGAACGGGGTCTTGCTCAGGATATGCATCAAAAATCCCGCGGAGAGCATCCCGCTTTGAACCACCAGCGAGACCTTGCCCGGAATCAGACGGTCCTTCCACATTCCCGGATGCATAAAAGAGAGGATTTTCAGTTTCGGCACATTGAGCATCCCCATACAATTCGGTCCCCAGAGCCGCATCCCGGCTTGACGCGCAATTCCCAGACATTGCTCGTTCAATTTCTCGCCCTCAGCGCCGACCTCGGAAAAGCCCGCGGACTCTATAATCACGGCTTTGATGCCTTTTTCCGCGCATTGCCGAAGCGTCTCGGGAATGGATTGCGCCGGAATGAAAATTATCGCCACATCTATTTGGGCCGGAACTTCCAAAATACTCCGATAGCAGACCTTGCCTTCAATTTGATCCAATTTGGGATTGACCGGATAAAATTTATCCTTGAAACCCAGCTCCAGGTTTTTAAACAGGAAGTGTCCCGGCCGCATCGGATTGGCCGACGCCCCGATCAGCGCCACCGTCTCCGGATCAAAAAATAACTTCATCTCATTCCTTGTACGGGCAGACCCAGGTGTCTGCCCTCTCCGCATCTCCAGAGGGCGCACACTTGGGTGCGCCCGTACGGGCAGAGCCAAGTCTCTGCCCAATTTTTTGATTCTTTCTAACTGCCAATTTAAGGCTGGATTTTACACCACGATGCGGCATTTTCAAGGGAGGCTGTACGGGCAGACCCAGGTGTCTGCCCTCTCCGTGTCTGCCCTCTCCGTGTCTGCCCTCTCCGCATCTCAGGAGGGCGCACACACAGGTGCGCCCGTACGGGCAGAGCCGTGTCTCTGCCCTTCCATTTCTAGGCAGAGCCGTGTCTCTGCCCGTTTCTCCGCCAATATGTTTTTCTAAATTAATCTGATAAAATTTTAATATGAAACCATCTCAGAAATATGATCCCCGAATTCATCACCGGCGTTCGATCCGACTAAAGGGATATGATTATTCTAAGGCTGGCGCATATTTCATAACGGTTGCGGTCAAGAACTTGAATTGCTTGTTTGGAAAAATGCGGGAGGGGGAGATGCAATTGAATGATGCGGGAATGATAATAGAAAAATGGTGGCTAAAATTGCCGGAAATTTTTCCCTCCGCGCAAATTGACCGATATATAATTATGCCCAATCACCTTCACGGAATTATCATTTTGGGCGAAGCCAACCGGGAAGCATTCCCGAATGCTCCGGGAGAAGAGGGCGCGCCTGTAGGTACGGGCAGAGCCATGTCTCTGCCCGTTTCTCCGCCAATATGCTTTTCTAAATTAATCTGATAAAATTTTAATATGAAACCATCTCAGAAATATGATCCCCGAATTCATCACCGGCGTTCGATCCGACTAAAGGGATATGATTATTCTAAGGCTGGCGCATATTTCATAACGGTTGCGGTCAAGAACTTGAATTGCTTGTTTGGAAAAATGCGGGAGGGGGAGATGCAATTGAATGATGCGGGAATGATAATAGAAAAATGGTGGCTAAAATTGCCGGAAATTTTTCCCTCCGCGCACCTTGACCGATATATAATTATGCCCAATCACCTTCACGGAATTATCATTTTGGGCGAAGCCAACCGGGAAGCATTCCCGAATGCTCCGGGAGAAGAGGGCGCGCCTGTAGGTACGGGCAGAGCCGTGTCTCTGCCCCGCTCAGATGGGCGCACACACGGGTGCGCCCGTACCAGCGCCCATACCAGCGCCCGTGCCGCTGTCAAAGATGGTTCAATGGTTCAAAACCATGACCACTAATGAATATATCCGAGGAGTTAGAGCCGGAAGGTATCCCCGGTTTTCACAACGATTGTGGCATCGAAATTATTACGAGCACATCATCCGGGATGAAAAAGAATTAGAGCAGTTCCGAAAATATATTGATTTAAATCCGAGCAAATGGATGGAAGATAAATGTCATCTTGGGAAAGACAAATAATGAAGGGGCGTACGGGCAGACCCAAGTGTCTGCCCTCTCCGCATCCCAGGAGGGCGCACACTCAGGTGCGCCCGTACGGGCAGACCCAAGTGTCTGCCCTCTCCGCATCTCAGGAGGGCGCACACTCAGGTGCGCCCGTACGGGCAGACCCAAGTGTCTGCCCTCTCCGCATCCCAGGAGGGCGCACACTCAGGTGCGCCCGTACGGGCAGACCCAAGTGTCTGCCCTCTCCGCATCCCAGGAGGGCGCACACTCAGGTGCGCCCGTACGGGCAGACCCAAGTGTCTGCCCTCTCCGCATC
>Ga0315277_10000593_pt1 | contig 56900 bp, 32 predicted proteins | sample YL17G05_15_MG_FD_203695 | JGI IMG/M metagenome (GOLD analysis project Ga0315277, IMG submission 203695) | Sediment microbial communities from Yellowstone Lake, YNP, Wyoming, USA - YL17G05_15 | ecosystem: Environmental > Aquatic > Freshwater > Lake > Sediment | place: USA: Wyoming | collected... | reverse complement strand
GTAGGCGCGCTCTGCCTCTAGCGCACCCGCATCTCGTTCTTTAACAAGCGGAAACCCTTTCCGCAGATCCTGAGCTCTGTTTTCATCTACCATGTGTCTGTTATTCCGCTCTTATCACTCCCGACAAATATCTGTCAAGCATAAGCCATTCCCGATGAGCATCTCTTTTTCGTTGATCATTTTGTTGGGCAATTTGGGAATGGAGAAGCGACCTCGAAGGTTCAGCCTTCACGAAGTATTTTTCGAGGGGAGCCGCTCTGGCGGCCGCGAGGACTGTTTGAGCACGCAGAGTTCAAACGGAGAAGTGAATAAGGCCAAAGAACTATGGCTAGGGCTACAAATCTATCACGCGGAGTTCCACAGCGCCGAGAAAAATGTTTCGGGAACGGCGTTAAGAACCTGAGCGGAAGCGCGGCCATTCCCAAGTTGCTCAACGTTATCGCCCCCGAAGAGGGAATGCTTAAGGCAGCATTAAATCCTTGAAGTGGGAGGCGATTCGGGATTAAATGAATTGAGTTAAATCCAATAGAGGGAGAAATAGCATCATGTCGCCCAAGAAAAAATCATCACTCCTGAAAAAGATCGGCCTTGCTTTGGCGGGGTTGATCACACTCATCATCATCCTGATCATCATCGGCATTGTCCTGGCGCCGGACTATACCAGGAAAGAGACGCCGGCCGGATTCCCGGTCAACAGCACTCATTACCTGCCGCTCGACGAGAAGACGAACGTCTGGATCAGCGTCTGGCTGCCCCCAAACTTGAAGAAGGATGAAAAGATCCCGGCCCTGATGACGACCTCGCGCTATTCAGGGCAACTGGAGCCCGGATGGCTGGCCAAAGTGTTTGAAACCTATTCCCTCGGTTCGAATCCCAACTTCCCGGGCGCCCGACGCTTTCTTGAAAAGGGGTACGCGTTTATTTGGGTTCAATCTCCGGGCTCCTGCCAGTCCAGTGGTCCCCGGCTCGGCGAATACCCGCCCAATGAGGTCGGAGCCATGGGCCTAGCCATCGACTGGATCGTCCGCCAGCCCTGGTCCAACCAGAGAGTCGGCGCGTTCGGTGCGTCCTATTCGGGCACCACCGCAGACATGGCCTGTGCCGCCCTGAGGCCGGGGCTAAAAGCCGTCTATCCCAAGGCTCCGGATTTTGATGACTACAGACAAACCGTCAAGCCGGGAGGCCTCGGGTCCTCGGAGTTTGTCCGCATTTGGGGCGGGATGGTCAAGGCCATGGACGCTGACGACTTCGCCGCCGTCATGAGCATGGATGCGGGCAAGAAATCGTCGTTTCTTGAGACGATCTATCTCCGGTCCCAGATCAGAGGGTTGCTGCGTCCGAGAGGGAAGGACCGGGCCATCTTCAAGCAGGCGCTCGAGGACCACAGGCTCACACCCGACGTGGAAGACATTGTCCGTCGGATGGAATTCAAAGATTCCAGCCTGGCTGAGGATTTATCTCCCGGCTTTGAGGACGTCAGCGTTTATGAGTACAGGGACAAAATTGAAAAAGCCCAGGTGAACACCAACACCCGGGCCGGCTGGATGGACGCCGGTGTCGCCGAAGGCGCCCTAGAGAAATTTTTGACTCTCCACACTCCCCAGAAGGTCGTTCTGCTGCCGGCCGGTCATCCACAGAACGAATTCGTCAACCCGTTCGGCGAGAATTCCCCCGAGTACCCGGGTGCAAGCGGGCTGGATAAGGATGATTTCTTCGAGTATTTCGACCGGCACCTGAAAGGGACGGGGGAGGAAAAGGAAGAACGCCGGATCATCTATTTCACCTACGTCGCGAACATTTGGAGGGAGACAGCGGTCTGGCCACCGGAGGGGATCGTCAACAAAACCTGGTATCTGGCGCCCGAGCACGGGCTGGCCCTTAATCCGGAGTCCGATACCCAGGGCAGCGATTCCTACACGGTTGATTTCACTGCCACAACCGGGCTCGACAACCGCTGGATGAGCCAGATGGGAAAGCCCGTTTACTACGGCGACCGGAGAGACGAAGATAAAAAGCTGCTCGCTTATACATCCGCTCCGCTGGACGACGACCTTGAGCTGACGGGAAGCCCGACGGTGACGCTTTACACCGCTTCCACGCATGAAGACGGGGCTTTCTATGTCTATCTTGAGGATGTGGGACCTGAGGGCCGGGTGTCCTACGTGACCGAAGGGATGCTCCGGGCGATACACAGGAAGACGGCCGATCCGGCGACGGCGCCGTACATTCCGCTCGGCGTTTATCACACTTTCAAAAAGGCCGACGCTATGCCCCTTGTCCCGGGTGAAGTCGCCGAGGTTTCAATCACCCTGTTTCCCATCTCGACAGTCTTCAAGAAGGGGCACTCCATCCGCATCGCGATCGCCGGCCACGACGATGCGCTTAAGGACAGGTATCCCAAGGAAGGCATCCCGGTCCTCACCGTCCAGAGGAACTTAGTCTATCCATCCCAGGTGGATCTTCCTGTGTTTCGCGGGAAAAGTGAATGATCGGCTGGAAATGGAGACATTGGCTCATCCTGATAGCCGCTTCTTTCTGTGGGCTGCTTTCCGGACTAGCGCAAAGTGCGGACAAAGACCAGAGTTCTCCGTTGGACTGGGAGGTGCTGAGCACCGCTGAAAAAACAGAGCTCGCCGAAGTCTTACGCCTAAAATCTGAATTGGGGGATCAAGTCTGGCCCGGCCTGGGCCGCATCGATATCCCGATCATCCTCTATAATGAACGCTATGAATTTTTGATCGGAGAAGCGAAGCCTCCTTCGCCCTGGCAGGTCGCCGAGGGAGACAATTTCCTGGGACGCCCTTATTATCGGCGCCCCGCCGGGAATCCTCAAGCCTTTGCGGTTGCCGTCGGTACACGGTGGGCCGGAAGCGTAGGCACTCTCGAACTCATGAACCGCAAAATTCCGTTCCGGCTGAGACGGGAATTTCACGTGGTGATCTTGCTGCACGAGGTCTTTCACGCTTTTCAAGCCACTCTGGGGCCACAGCGTTTTGCCAAGGCCTTGAGCGTTTACAAATCTGAAGACAGGTATCCCTACAAAGACCCGCCATTTTCCGCCGCTTGGAACAGCGAAGGCGAAGCCCTCGCCGACGGGCTCAAGGCGACGGAGGAGGCGGCAATTTCCGGCCTGGCTCAAAAATTCCTGGACATCCGGAGTATCCGCCGAAAGCAAATTAACTTGGACCCTGAGCTCATTTCTTACGAATGTGAGCTGGAATGGCTGGAGGGGCTCGCCAAATATGCCGAAGTCCGGTTTTACGAGCTCGCCGCGTCCCTGACGAGCGAGGCGGCCTACGTCAATTACCGATCAGGCCATCCCTTCTGGCCTGCCGATTTGGCCCGGCTGAGGAAAAATCTTGGCCTTCAAGAGGGAGATCTCCGCTTTTACCTGAGCGGCATAGCGCAGGCACGCCTCCTGGATCGGCTTGGCCCGGGATGGAAGGCCAAAGCATTTGAGGACGGGGTCAATCTAGAAGACAGCCTGCGTGCCGCCATCCGTTCCGATTGAAAATCGAGCTGTTTAGCATCCGGCCGGATTGCCCCCTATGGTTGGGGGCACGGGAAAGCGCGTTTCGGAAATCGACGGGTTTTTTCCGTGGGGGAGCGGAAAGCCGCCTGTACTACGGTCGGCGAGTCAGATATAATTTGAGTAAACCACAATCTTATTATATGGAGTAAGCGAGAACAGAATGGCGATTCGAACTTCGTTCGCGGAATGGAAAGGCACTTTAAGGGAAGGCTCCGGCACAATGAAGGTGGGCAAGAGCGGCTACGAAGGCCCCTTCACGTATGCCTCGCGCTTTGAGTCAGGCCCTGGGACCAACCCGGAGGAGCTGGTCGGCGCGGCCCACGCCGGCTGTTTCTCGATGTTCCTGGCGGCGCTGCTGACCAAGGCGGGGTTCAAGCCGACGCGCATCGGGACCACCGCCACGGTCCATCTGGGAGATGGGCCGACGATCACCTTGATCGAATTGGACACGCAAGCCGAGGTCCCCAATCTAACGGAATCGGATTTGCAGAAGCATGCCGAGGATGCCAAGAGGGGCTGCCCCGTCTCGAAAGCGCTGGCTGGGCCGGAGATCCGAATGCAGGCCCGCCTCGCCAAGTAGCCCGCAGTCAATCCGGAAACTAAGTCTTATTCTTTCGAAACGAAGAACTGCTGGATCTTCCCGTCTGGGGTACGGTACATCAGCCCCCTTAGGACGCCGTTCGCGAAGGTGAAACGCACCCGGGTGACTTCCATCCCGCCGCGTTCGGAAGTGGATAGGACGTCGACCTTCGACGGCTCTCCGTAAGTTTCAAGCCTCAGGGAAGCGGCCCGGAGCTTCTCGTCTGTGAGGAGCCAATTAAATTCTTCTCCGAGCAGAGTGCGGTCGACTCGGCCCGCTTGAAAGCTCGCCAGCATCAGCTTGTGGGCGTCGGCGGCGGGAGGGCCCATTATGGCCGGAGCGTAAGGCGCCGAAGCCGGCAGGACTGCCTCGACGAGCTTGTTAAAGATTGCATTCACTTCGCTGCTGTCAAAGTTGGAGAGGAGCACAGCTGCAGACCGAGTGCTGGGAACCGTCGTGTTCAGCGCCACAAATCCCGAGACAGCCCCCCCGTGCGAGAGCACAGTTCGGTTGTCGCGCACGGACCAGCTCAGCCCGCAGCCATAGAAGCTGATCTGGCCGTCGGTGAGTTGGCGCGGAGTCGTCATCAGGGCATACGAGGATGGGCTGAGCACCTTGCCGGTCACCAGCGCGAGGTCCCAGGCCGCCAGGTCGGAGCCGGTCGAATAGATCGCGCCGGCGGCGGCGATCCAGCCCTTGGCCTCGGGAACCGCCGCTTCCGGCTCGCTGAGGGCAAATGTTGTGTATCCCCGGGCGATTCCTGCCTGATTCGGGTCCGGCTCATAGAGGGTATGGTTCAGTCCCAACGGCTTGAGGATCTGATCTGACAGGAATTTCCCGATAGGCTGGCCGCTGACCTTCTCGATGATGCGGCCGAGGATGATAAAGCCCGTGTTGCTGTACGAGTACTGGGTACCCGGCTCGAAATCCAACTTACGGCCGGCGTACTCACGGATGACCTCGTCCGGGGCGATCTCTTTGAGCATGCGGCGGTCGACGAAATCGAGTGGGTAATAATCCGGATATCCAGAGACATGGTTCATCAAATCGAGAATCGTGATGTCGCCGGCGCGGGTGAGGCCGGGATAATATTTGGCCACCTTGTCGTCGACGGAAAGCTTTCCCGCTTCAGCCAGCTTCAAGATGCAGGCGCAGGTGAACTGCTTGGTGATCGAGCCGATAGCGAAAGGTGTCTCCGGGGTCGCGGGGGTTCCGTCCAGGGCGCTCAGGCCGTAGCCCTTGGCGAGGACGGTCTTGCCGTCGATCATGAGCGCGACCGACAGGCCGACGAGACCCTTGGCTTTAAGCTCTCCGGCTATGAAGCTGTCGAGGGCCTGGATATCCGGCGCGGCCGGCTTGGTTTGGTTTCCGGAAACTGAAGCTGGGATCGGCTGAATGCCGGCACAGAGAATGGTCAGAAGTAAACTAAGAAGAAGGAATCGGCGCTTCATTATTTTTGCCTCCTATAAAACGCATGCCACAGGATATTGAGCGTTAGCAAAAATGTCAATTTTATCAAGTCCCCGCAACGCCCGTTGAGGGTTCGGCCTTCCCGAGATGCTCTTTGAGGAAACCGATTCCTTTAGATAGTAAGGGCGAAGGGTGTGGGCCAGGAAGTCCGTGGACGACTGAGCGGGCATGGTTTCTCGACTGAAAGGAGAGAAGAGCGAAGGAGGATGCGAAGCGAGTTTCCTCGCTGGGGAAACGAGCGGGCTGACGAGTCCCATACCCGAGCCCACTTGACCTCGACCGGCGCAAAACGTATCCTTGCCATCATGATGAGGAGTGAATCCATGAATAAAATCGGTCGTCCTGCTCGGCTCTTTTTGTTGATCCTCGGCGTCGCGCTCATCGTCGCCGCGTCGCCTCAGCCTCAGTCCCAAATCAAGAATCCCTATGCCCCGGACACCCCGGAGCCGGGGTCGGTCGAGGCCATCGCCAAGTTCACGACCGAGGCCCGCTTCGGTAACCCGTGGGTGGCCTATGTGCCGGCATCGGACACCGTCGTCTCGCCCACGAAATACCTCGGCCACGTCGTCGGGGCCGAAGGGGAGCTCTCTTCGACGGCCAAGATCTACGGCTACTTCCGCAAGCTCGCCGAGACATCGCCACGCGTCCGGGTCGAAACGATCGGCCGGACCGAAGAGGGGAGGGACATCCTTCTCGCTATCATCGCCGACGAAGCGGGGATCCGCGACCTGGCGAAGCTCAAAGCGGCCACGGCCGCCCTGGCCGACCCGCGCAAGACGACTCCCGAGGCCGCCGAAGCGCTCATCGCTTCGTCCCGGCCGGTCTACTACTTCAACGCCGGGCTCCACTCGACGGAGACGGGAAGTCCCGAGATGGTCATGGAGCTGGCTTACCGCCTAGCCGTCTCCGAGCAGCCGATGATCCGCAAGATCCGGAGCGAGGTCGTCGTCCTCATCAACCCGGTCTCCGAGCCCGACGGCCGCGACAAACAGGTCGACTGGTTTTACCGCTATCTCAAGGGCAAGACTGATTACGACAATCTGCCGCCGGTCTCGCCGCCCTACTGGGGATTCTACGTCTTCCACGACAACAACCGCGACTCGCACCAAGAGGCTCTCGAGCTCTCGCGGGCCGTCAGCCGGATGTTCTTCGATTATCATCCGACGGCCGTCCATGACCTCCACGAGTCCATCCCACTCCTCCAGACCTGGAACGGCACCGGACCCTTCAACACCAACCTCGACCCCATCCTTATCAGCGAGTGGTTCGCCATGTCGCTGGCTGAGCTCGGGACCCTGACCTCGGCCGGCATGCCCGGCGTCTGGACGTGGGGTTTCAGCGACGGCTGGGAGCACGTCTTCCTCGACTCGATCGGCGTCAACCACAACAGCATCGGCCGCGGCTACGAGACCTTCGGCAACGGCACGGCCGAGACCGTCGAGCGCGTCCTCCGGCCGAACGAGGAGCGCTATGCTGGGCGCCCGGTCACGAGCCAGGAATGGTACCGGCCCATGCCGCCGCCGCGCAAGTTCCGCTGGTCCCTCCGCAACAACACGAACTACATGGAGAGCGGCTGCCTGGCCGTCCTCGATTACACGGCTAAGAATGCCAAGGAGATGCTCCGCGACTTCTACCGCAAGAGCTATAACTCCTGGCAGAAAGGCGTCAAGGGCGGCCCCTTCGCCTTCGCCATCCCCGCCGACCAGGGCGACCGCCGCCGCGTGGCCGAGATGGTCAGCCTCCTCGTGAGCCACGGCATTGAGGTCTCCCAAGCATCGGCTGCCTTCAAAGTCGCGGAAGGGGAGTTCGCTGCCGGGACCTATGTCGTGCGGCTCGACCAGCCATACCGGAACTATGCCGTCGACTTACTCACTCCCCAGGTCTTCCCGACCGACGCGGTTTACGAACCCTATGATGACGTTTCCTGGTCACTGCCCATCCACTTCGGCTTGGACGCGAAAAGAATTGATGACGCTAAGATCACGGAAGTACCGCTCACGCCTCTCCAGAGGGATATCCAGGTCCGAGGCAATATAAACGGGACGGGACCCGTCTTTCTGCTCAAGGACACCGGTCAGGAGGGGCTGCTGGCGCTCCGCGCCCGCCTGGCCGCTTTCCGCATAGAGATCGCTGAAAAAACGTTTAGGTCCGGTGACAAGGACTTCCCGGCCGGCTCGTGGATCCTGGCCGATCAAAAAGGGCTCGCCGACGCCTTGAAACGGGCCGCCGCCGAGCTGGCCGTCGATTTCGAGAGCGCGGCCGCTCCTCCCGACGTGCCCCGCCACGAATCCAAGATCCCGCGCCTGGCCGTCTGGCACACCTGGGCCGACACCGAGGCGGTCGGCTGGATCCGCTATGTCTTCGACCGGGAAAAGATATCCTACACTTACATCCGCGACGATGATATCCGCGCCGGAGGCCTGCGCGATAAATTCGATATCATCATTTTCGGCCACAATTATCTCGACCTCCGGGAACAGATCCAGGGGATCGACAAGAAATTCGGGCCGATGTCCTACGCCAAGACCAAGGATTACCCCAGTTTGGGGTTTCCCGATGCCTCGGAGGACATCACCGGAGGGATCGGCTGGGCGGGCATGGTTAACCTCGAAAAGTATCTCCAGGCAGGAGGGCTGCTCATCACGCTCGGCAACGGCTCGGCGCTGGCACTCGACGGCGGGCTCGTGCGCGACGTCTCCCGCAGACAGGCGACCCTTTTCGCGCCGGGGTCGGAGCTCAAGGTCAAGTTCCTAAGATCCGACCATCCGCTGGCCTATGGCTTCCCCGAGGTCACTTCAGTTTTCCGGACGTGGATGCCCGTCTACGATATCGCGAGGTCGGGACGGAGCGGTGTCGTCCTCCAATGGGGGACAAAACTCCGGAAAGAGGACCGGGAGGAGGAGGCGCCCGAGCTCACGCTGACAGAAGCGGCGAAAGAAGCGAGAGAAAAGGCCAAGAAGGACGAGGTCAAGATGCTGGTCAGCGGCGCGCTGAAGGGTGAGGATGATCTCGAAGGCCGGCCCGCGATCCTTGACCTTCCGGCGGGCAAAGGCCGGGTCATCGCCTTCAACTTCAACCCGGTCCACCGGGACCTCAACCGCTCGGATTACCGTTTCCTCTGGAACGCGCTCCTCAACTGGAACGCCCTGCCGCCGGGCGCAAGATAGCAGCCCGAAGCCGTTTCGCCGTTCGGCTGCCGCTCTCTCTGCGCGGTATCATTCCTCCTCCCCCGGCGGGAGGAGGTTGGGAGGAGGGGCATTTATTAAGAAAGTCGGCATGTTCGGAGAAACAGGATTGAAGCGTTGTCGTCTTGAACCCCTGGTTGCGCTTTTTTTGATGCACGCTGTTGTCGGTCTGGCCCTGGCTGGCGCCTCCGAGTCGCGCACGCCACCCGCTCCACTCTATCGCGACCCCGTTTTTGACGGCGCCGCCGACCCCTCATTGATCTGGAACGACAAAGAGCGGTCGTGGTGGATTTTTTACACCAACCGCCGGGCCAACGCACCCGACGCCCAGGACGGAGTCCGCTGGTGCCACGGGACCGATATCGGGATCGCCTCTTCGAGTGACGGCGGCCTGACTTGGACCTACCGGGGAACGGCCCGGGGGCTCGAATTCGAGGCCGGACGAAACACCTTCTGGGCGCCCTGTCTTATCCTTCACGGCGGAACATACCACATGTACGTTGCCTATGTGCGGGGTGTGCCGGAGGACTGGAGCGGCGAAAGGCACATCGTTCATTACACCAGCCGGGACCTGCTGAATTGGCGTTACGAGGCCGTCGTTCCGCTCAGTTCTGAGAACGTCATCGACGCCTATGTCTACGCCAAACCGTCCGGCGGCTGGAAGATGTGGTATAAGGACGAAGCCCACGGCTCCCACATCTATGGCGCGGACAGCGAGGACCTTTTCAGTTGGAATGTCACCGGCCCGGTCGTCACCGGTTCCAGTCAGGAAGGTCCGGCCGTATTCTGGTGGCACGGCGCGTACCGGATGCTCGTCGACCGCTGGCAGGGGATGGCCGTCCTTTGCTCCGGAGACCTGACGAATTGGATCGAGCAGCCGGGGAGAATCCTCGGCGCTCCGGGGACCCGCCCTGACGACGCCGATATCGGGCGCCATGGCGAGGTCGTCGTTCAGGGCGACGGCGCCTTCCTTTTCTATTTCACCCACCCCTTCGGCCCGAAAGAGCACACCGAACCGGGCAAGCACCGCTCTTCGCTCCAGGTGGCCAAGCTGGAGATCCTCGACGGCCAAATCGTCTGCGATCGGGATAAGCCGTTCTCGCTTGAACTCATCCCGCCGAGCGGGTTTAATCCGTCCAAGCGGCCGGCCAGTGCTCTCGAACTTGAGACACCGGACACGAAGCTCGCCGCCGCCTTCACTTGGGCCAAGGAGCAAGCTCTTGATTATGCATTTCCCGCCTCGGTCCACGGCGATCCCGTGGGCGACTGGTACGAGGCAGCCCTTCCGGGCCGCTTCGCCTTTTGCATGCGCGATGTCTCCCACCAGGCGAACGGAGCCCAAGCGCTCGGCCTCGCCGCGGCCAACCTCAACATGCTGCGGAAATTCGCCCGGGGGATAAGCCCGGACCGCGATTTTTGCACTTACTGGGAGATCGACAAATGGAACCGGCCGGCCCCGGTCGACTACAAGAACGACAAGGATTTCTGGTACAACCTTCCTTCCAACTTCGACGTGCTCGACGCCTGCTGGAGGCAATTCTTGTGGACGGCGGACCGGGCTTATATCGAGGACCCGGATTTCCTCGACTTTTGCCGTCTAACCGTGAAGGATTATGTCGAGGCATGGGACAAGGACGGCGACGGAATTCCTGAGCACAGACCCGAGTATGGCAACCGCGGCCTCGGCGGCTATGATGAAGGGCCTTCTTCGGAAAGGGCCCTGTTTGGATCGGACCTTTTAGCTGCGCAGTCCAGAGCCTTTGAGTCCTACGCCGCCATCCTCGAGGCCCGCGGCGAGAAAGAAGAAGCCGGATACTGGCGGGAGCGTGGGGCAGGCCTGAGGGACAAATATGAAACCGGCTGGTGGAGCGAGGCCCTCGGACAGTATGCCTATTTCGCCTCCGTCGACGGCCGGTTGGCATTCGAGGACGCGTTCTGGAGCGCTCTTGCCCCGCTCTACTTCGGGTTCATTCTCCCCGGGGCCCGCCGCGATGCCACCCTGAAGCGTATCCTCGACCGGGAACCCGAAAACATCGAAATGGAATCCTATCTGCCGGAGATTTTCTATATCTATGGAGCCGATGAAGCGGCCTATTCGGAGATCCTGGAGCTTTCCGACCCGGCCGAGAAGCGGCGTGAGTATCCTGAGGTTCCCTTTGCTCTGATCGGGGCGATCACGACGGGGCTCATGGGCGTTCGGCCCGATGCGCGGACGCGGACGGTCGAGACCCGGTCCATGCTCACCGGCGGGACAGAATGGGCTGAGCTTAGGAATGTGCCCGTCTTCGACAGCCTCATCGATGTCCGGCATGACGGAAGGCGGAAGACCGGATGCGCCGTCCGCTCAGGTGGAGCCGTTGTCTGGAAGGCCGTCATCGAAGGAGATTGGAAAGAGCTCGAGGTATACGGCGCCGGCCGGAAGGCCCTTCATGGTGAGGATACAGCCGGACGGAAGATTTCCTGGGTCATGATCTATCTGGCGGCTGGGGAAAACGCCGTCGTCGAAGCCGGACGAATTAGATAAAAGATGCGTTCACGCTTCGGTGTGGCAATATACCTGGCCTTGTTTTTCTTGAGCCCTTCCCAAGCGGAGTCTTCCGAGCGTCAAAGTCAAGATCTCGAGAAAGGCCGAATAATCGACAAGGTGGTATGCGTCAAGAATAGTCAATTCAGCTACGCCCTGTTTCTTCCGTCCACATATTCCGGCGAAAGAGAATGGCCGGTGATCATCTGCTTTGACCCCAGGGCGCAGGGACGCCGTCTGGTCGAGAAGTTTCAGGCAGCCGCCGAAACCTACGGCTACATCGTTGCCGGCTCCCTCGATTCAAAGAACGGTCCGTTGGAGCCGTCCCAAAAGGCCGCCAAGGCCGTTTGGGCGGACATCCGGGAGCGTTTTTCGATCGATACCGGACGCATCTATACGGCGGGCTTCTCCGGCGGGGCCGAGGTGGCCGCGATCTTCCCTTATTTTGTCGAAACCCCAGCCGCCGGGATCATCTCTTGCGGAGCGGGACTTCCCCCTCGTCATGAGCCCGGATGGGTGAAGCCCGCGTCCTATTTCGGCCTCATCGGAAACTGGGATTTCCGGTATTTGGACGTGGCCCGGCTGGAAGAGCAGTTTGACAAGGTCCAGGTGACGCACCGCATCGTCTATTTCGACGGCTGGCACCAGTGGCCGCCCGAGGAGTTGATGGGTGAGGCTGTTGAATGGATGGAGCTCATGGCCATGAAGGCCGGGCTCAGAGAAAAGGACGGCCGGTTCCTCGAGGCCGCCTACCAGAAAAGGATGAAGAACGCCGCCGACCTGGAGAGATCGGGCCGGCTGGTCAGCAGCGTCCACGAATACGAAAGCCTGGTTTCAGATTTCAAAGGCCTGGTCGATGTGGCGAAGGTCGAGGAAAAAGGTCTCGCCGTGAAGAGCTCCGCGAAATTCCAGGAGCTCGAGAAGGACAAGCGGGCAGCCGAGGAAAAAGAACTGGCCTTTCAACCGCGGGTTCAGCAGGTGTTTACGGCGATCGATCAACCCTACTCCGGGCAGTCGCCCCTCCGGCCGAAGGACATTGCTCAGGCGCTGGAGATCGATGCCTGGATTGCTGCGTCAATCCAGACGAAGAACCTCTTCCAGAGCGAGGCGGCCAAGCGGATGCTTTCTCAGGTTGCCATCATGGCCGACCGGCGAGGCTCTCAGGCGCTGGCTGGAGACGACTACCGGCTGGCGGCCCTGTGCTTTGAGCTGGCGGCTAAGGCGAGCGCCGGGCATCCGATGAATCCGGGCGAATACTACAACCTGGCCTGCGCTTATGCTATTTGGGGCAAGGAGAAAGACGCCCTAAAGTCGCTCCGGCTGGCTGTCGAAAAAGGGTTCGATGACCTCGAGCTCTTGGAGAGCGACAAGGACCTCGAGTCTCTTCGGGCTACACAGCACTATGCGGTCATCGTGGAAGAATTGAAGGCCCGCCGGCGCCTTCCTTGATCGCCGGCAAATCATCCCGGTTCTCGCTCACTGGACCTTTTTTGACCGCTTTTATAGCTTGCTTCGTCCTGCCCTCTCGACTAAAGTAACACATACTCTCTGCGAATGGAATTTGAATTCTGGAGGATCAGTTCATGAGAAAGCATTCCGCTATTTATCTGGCCGCTATCGCCCTTTCGATCATTGTTCAGGCCTGCCGGGTGGCCACGGCGCCGACGGCCACCACCCAGGGGCAGCCTGAGGTCAGCCTGGTTCCCAGACCGCTCCAGCTGGAGATGAAGCCCGGGTCATTCGGCTTCGGGCCTGGGATGGCCATCTTTGTAGAAGCGGCGGACGAGAGGGCGGCCGAAGTGGCCCGCTACCTGGCCGAGCGGCTGGGTTCGGCGGTAGGGGGCTTCATCCCTGTATCCACGGGATCACTGCCGGCCGGCAAGAATGCGATCGTCTTGGCGCAGCGAGAGGACAATGCCTTGGGGGCAGAAGGTTACCGTCTCAATGTGCAGAACGATCGGGTCCTCCTCGAAGCTCCGACCCCAGCGGGACTCTTCTACGGCGTTCAAACGATCCTGCAACTTCTTCCTCCCGATGTTTTTTCCGGGAAAATGGCTGCCCGCCCGCCTACGCTTCCCTGCCTTGTCATCCAGGATTCGCCCCGCTTCCGCTGGCGGGGTTTCATGCTCGACGTCTCGCGGCATTTCCTTCCCAAGAAGTATGTCCTCGAGCTCATCGACTTATTGGCTATGCACAAGATGAACACATTCCATTGGCACCTTACAGACGACCAGGGCTGGAGGATCGAGATCAAGTCGTACCCCCGGCTGACCGAGGTGGGCGCCTGGCGCGTTGACCGGGGAGAAACACCCTGGACGCTCAGGGAACAGCAGAAAGACGGCGAGACGCCGGCCTACGGCGGGTTCTACACTCAGGACGATATCCGCGAGGTCATCGCCTATGCCCGAAGCCGCTTTGTAACGATCATCCCGGAGATCGAGATGCCGGGACATTGTCTGGCCGCCCTGGCCTCTTACCCCCAATACTCTTGTAGCAGCGGCCCGTTCAGGGTCCCGCCGGGCAGCGTTTGGCCGATCAAAGACGTTTACTGCCCCGGGAACGATGAAACCTTTACTTTCCTGGAGAGGGCCCTGGGCGAAGTAGCCGACCTCTTCCCCGGAGCTTATATTCACATCGGTGGCGATGAAGTTGACAAATCCACCTGGAAAGCATGTCCCAAATGCCAGGCCCGGATGACCGCCGAAGGTCTCAAGACCGAGGAGGAACTGCAGAGCTATTTCGTCAGGCGGATCGAAAGATCTCTGAATTCCCGGGGGAAGACACTCCTGGGCTGGGACGAGATCCTGGAGGGAGGTCTGGCTCCGAACGCCGCCGTCATGTCCTGGAGGGGAACTGAGGGGGGGATCGCCGCCGCCCGGGCCGGCCATGACGTCGTGATGTCCCCGACTTCGCACTGCTATTTCGATTATTATCAGGGGAATCCGTTGGCCGAGCCGCTGGCCATCGGCGGCTTTGTGCCCCTGCGCAAGGTCTATTCGTTCGAACCGGTGCCTCCGGATCTGACAAACGAAGAGGCCGCTCACATCTTGGGGACCCAGGCTAACTTATGGACGGAATATGTCCTGACTCCCGAACATGCCGAATATATGACTTTCCCTCGGCTCGCTGCTCTGGCCGAAGTCGGCTGGACGGCCCAGGAAAAACGCGACTGGACTGACTTCACGGCCCGTATGGAAAAGCAGTACGCCCGCTATGATGGGGTGGGGATCAATTATGCGAAGAGCGCCTTTGCCGTCCGTATCGTTCCCGAGCTCGAAGCCCGCAAGAGAGAGTTCACCGTCAGGCTGGAAACGGATACGTACAGGCCCGACATCCATTTCACACTCGACGGCAGTGAGCCGACGGTATCTTCGCTCAGATACGAGAAGCCGCTGCGACTGAAGAAGACTGCGGTCCTTAAAGCCGCGGCCTTCCTTGACGGCCGGATGATAGGTAGGCCTACGGAAGAGAAGGTTTTCAGGCACCTGGCTTTAGCCCTTCCAGCAGCCTTGTCCTTTCCGTTTAAAGAACAGTATAACGGCGGCGGGCCGCTGGCGCTCAGTGACGGGTTGCGCGGCTCGCGTTCGTCCGGAGACGGCCGCTGGCAGGGATTCGAGGGCGACGATCTCATGGCCGTCATCGACCTTGGAAAGGGACGAAAGATCGGGCGTATCGTCACCGGATTCCTCCAGAACAGCGCATCCTGGATTTTTCTCCCGAGCAGTGTCGAGATCGCTTTCTCCGAGGACGGGAAGGAATTTGTCGTTATCTCTACTTTGGCGAACGATATTTCACCCTTTGACCCGGAGCCTCGGGTTAAAGAATTCTCAGCCGATACGACCGGAAAGAAAGCTCGATTCGTCCACGTTCACGCCCGGAATATCGGCGTCTGCCCCGATGGCCACCCCGGCGCCGGAAACAAAGCCTGGCTATTTGCCGACGAGATCATTATCGAATAAGCAGCAAAGGCCGCCGGGCGGATGATCACGGCGATCATTCAGCCTAGATCCGTACAGACAAGCCCATCATTCGGCAGCCTGAGGCCGACGTCTAAATCCCCGAGCTTGAAGATTTCGAGAAGAATCGGGGGTGTTTGCGCTTCTTCAAAGAATCATCCCGTCCCAGGTGATCGAGCCCCGCGCGTCGCGATGCCAGCCGCAGTGTGTTTCCAGTTCCTTCTTGAGTTGGGAGCGGCCGCGGTGGAGCCGGATTTTGACGGTCTCCAGGGTGATTCCGAGAATCTCGGCGATCTCGATGTTCTTCATCCCTTCCAGGATGCTGAGCACAACGACGGTGCGTTGGTTTGCCGGAAGCTTGTTGGTGAACTTGCGAACGCAGCCATTCATCTCCTTGAGGATCAGGGAGGACTCTGCCGAAGCCGGTTTCTTTTCGACCCGGCCATCTGCCTCTCGGGCCTCCGCTTCTATCCCCTCCACGGAAGGCCGTTTCGCTGCCGTGTTCCCCCGTCCCGGGCTCAAAAAAGAGGGACTGCGCAGTCGATCGAGAGCCGTGTTAGTGGCGATTCGATAGATCCAAGTCGAAACTTGAGAGCGGCCCTTGAAATCCTTCAGACTCCGGCTCACTTTGAGGAATGTCTCCTGGGTCAGGTCTTCCGCCTCTGCCTCGCCGACCAGGCGCGTCAGGTAGCGCAAGATTTTTGGCCGGAATTTATGATGTAGGTCTTGAAATTCTGGCAGAACACTATTCCTTTGATTTCCATTCCGGTCCTTCCCCTTAGCTTTCGTCATCCAACGATTATTATACCAGAAGGGATCAATTTCTTGCTCCATTTTCATATCATTCCTCTTATCCTGCTGACGCACGGCAGATGAATGGAGGTGGGCTCACAGGGCAGGTGTTATCCATCTTTGACTCCTCTGAAACAAAACAGTCCGGGTCTGGCCTATGGTTCGCAACCGCATCCGCCGCTCGCCCCACTTTGGGGGTGGGGGACCGCGACGTTTAGGCTGGATGCGAACCGGTCCATCTCGGAGGCCGCGCACGCCCTGACCGACTTCCCGACCTCAATCGCCTCCACGGTCTCTTTCACTTCAGCCCCACTTTCCCGCGCCATGGCCACGGCAGCCTGCAGGCACGGCTGGCAGTTGGCCGCGACCGCTGCCCCGACGGCGATCAGTCCCGCAATCCGGCGATCAAGGCTTGTCATGTTTCAACTCCTTTGGAGAGGAGTGCTTGATCAGCGGCCACATTTTGTCAAAGCTAAAATCTCCGCACATCCCGTCGTGGCAGGTCTGGCAGCGTTTCCGGATTTCATTTTCGTCCGCGAAGGTCTTCAGTTTCGAAACTTCGACGAGCTGCAACACTCTGGCCACATCCTCCGCGGGGATCGCTTTTCCGCTCTTCTTGATTGTCTCGACCTCGGCATGCGCCGAACCGGGACCGTGGCAGGACTCACATTGCACACCATCCTTTGGGTTGAAGGAGGGTGCGATGAGCGCCTGGCTGACGTTGGCGGCTGTCGCGTGGCACGGCAGACACTCCGCCGCTTCCGCAGCCGGTGTGGGCAAGCCATACACCTTTCCACTGCCCATCTTGACAATCCAGAGGTCCCGGTACTTCTCGGCTTCACCTTCTGTGCTGTCCGTCACCAGAGTCCTATAAGCCGCTGCATGTTTGCTCGTCTGCCACGCCCGAAACATGTCCCCCTGTTTGTCAAAGGCGTGACAGGCGGCACACCTCTCAGCGCCCACGTACTGGTTTTGAGTTTGTCCGGCTAAAGGAACAGCCATGATTATGGCTGCCAACCAAGCGCACAGCTTTGGAAACTTGCCGTAAGCTGTCAGCCGTCTGATTTGGATGCTCATTTTGCCCTCCTTAATTTTTGTCTACTGATATTGTTCTCGAGCAGAACAATGTTCATCTTTCGTCTCTTTTCCAACCTATTGGACGAATAATATTCGGGAAAGGATACACTCCCCGGCGGCGAAGACTCCTCATTGAATGCACTGCTAATCTCCGATCAATGGAACGAGCCGGCGACGAAGGACTATCATGCTTCCAGCAAACCGACCCGGGAGGGATGGTTCTCAAAAAAGAAGAGAGGATGGGATTGCTTTTCTCAACGCGAGGATGCAGTATAGAGAAAATAGAGGACGGGAAAATCTCGGATGTCAGAATTCAGACAAAACATGTTGACCAATGAATGGGTGATCATTGCCACCGAACGCGCCAAACGACCGCAAGACTTTCAGAAAAAGGCTGAAAAAAAATCGCCGCTACCGGAGTTTAGTGCAGATTGCGCGTTTTGTCCCGGCAATGAATCACGAACGCCACCGGCCCTGTATACGATCCCAAGAAACGGGCACTGGCAGGTCCGGGTTGTTCCCAACAAATTTGCCGCTCTGCAGAAGGATATTCCTTTTCAGCCAAAACGAGTCGGCCGGTTCCTGAAAGCGACCGGATACGGGATCGCGGAGGTCATTATTGAAACACCCTCCCATAATTTATCCTTGGCAACCATGGATGACGAAGCAGCGCAAGATGTGGTCACCGCCTATAAGCGGCGGTATATGAGTGTCGCCAATGAAAAGCAGATCTGTTTTATCAATCTCTTCCGGAATCATGGGGTCCGGGCGGGGACGTCATTGGAACATCCCCATTCTCAGTTGATTGCCACCCCGGTCATCCCTCCGCATGTCCGGAATCCGATTGAGCAGGCGGTCCGCTATTTTGATACCCGCGGCCAGTGCATCTACTGCGCTATGCTAGATGAAGAAATTCGGCGGCAAGAACGCATTATTGCGGAAACGGACTTTTTCATCGCCTATGCCCCCTATGCCTCCCGGACGCCGTTTGAGGTCCGCATTATGCCAAAAAAGCATCAGGCCTCATTCGGGGATACCGATGGCAAGGAACTCTCTGATTTTGCCGTTTTTCTAAAAAACATCCTGGCCAGGATCTACAAAGGATTAATCGATCCCGATTATAACTTTATCATCCGGTCGGCACCGGTAGGGGACGAGAATGCGAAATATTTTCATTGGTACATGCTGATCATCCCGAAACTGACCACTTCGGCCGGGTTTGAAATGGGGACGGGAATCTATATCAATGTCACTTATCCGGAAGAGTGCGCGGATTTTCTCAGGGGCATAAGAATTTGATCGGGCTTCAAGCGGCTTGATATTTTAGGTGATCATTCCACCACGATTTTGCTGATCGCGACGCCTTGGCTGTTCGTGGCCTCGTCGTCCTCATCCTCGGATGAGGAAAGCAATCCGGGGAGATCGAATTGAATCCTTAGGACTTTGCGCACCAGGTCCCTGGGGATGATCATCTTGTAGGTGCGTTCGGCGCCCGAGTCGATGAGCCATTCCCCGAGTCGGGTTCCATTGGCGGTGACGATCATCCTGCGATCCTTCATTCCGAGATAGTCGGGACGGGGACGAAAGGAGACGTTCAGCGTCAGGTCCGAGGACGGGGGGGTGACCGGAAGCGTGAGCATGGATTTCCGTCCTTCGGTCCAGGTGAATTCCTGAAGGGCTTTTCCCCATCCGTATTCGAGATAGGGCAGGGCGTTTCCCGCGACATCCAGGGTGATCACGGATCCGTATCGATACAATTCCGGGCGGAGAAAAACGATCCTCTTTTTCGTGAACACCCGACCGGAGCGCCTCCAGGCCCTGTCCTGCCAGCCGAAGCCGTCGACGATGTATTCGGTCATATCGCCATAGTAGGAATAGATGTCCCTTCCCAAGTACTGGAGGAAGCGGCGTTCGCGCGGCCGGCTCCCGTCGATGGCGAACATGGATATCCCAGAGTCACGGACCGGCAAGCCGAGATCGGAGAAGACGGTCGCGGGGATGTCCGCGAGGGAAACCGGCTGGTCCGATATTTTCAAACCGCCGCGGGAACCGAGGGGTTTGACGAGAATCAAGGGAAGAGCCGTGATCCTGGCAGGTTGCGTTACGATATCTGTCCCGTCGCCAGCAACCGGCATCCCCGGCTGGACGACGAAACTCTGCCCCTGATACCCCGCGCCGTGATCGCCCACGATGACGACGATGGAGTCGTCGTATATTCCCAGCCGCTGGAGATGGTCCAGGAACAGCCCCATCAGCTTGAGGCTGGCGGTCGCGGACCTCTTGTAATTCCGGCGATTCACGTGCATCGGCCTATAGCGCATGTTCTCATTGAGGCGCAACGGGATGTGAGGACCTCCGAGATCATAGAACTTGCATGCGCCCCGGGAGTCGACGACACGGGATTCCGACAGCATAGCGTCGACGAACTTGACGTCCTGGTTGCGCTGGAACGCCTTGGGGGAAAACAATCTGCGGTTTTTCAGGGTTCTCCTGGCGACGGGACGGATCAGCCGCGTCGTCGAGTCGTCGACTCGAGTCGGCCCTTTCCAGTATCGAAGATACAGGCGCTTGACGGTCCAGTCCTGGTCGTTATGGATTATCCGTTTCAGAAAGTGCGGAACGCATCGGAAGAAAGAAAGATCGTAGATGAAGGCGATATCCAGGCGCCGTTCGCCCGGCGGCAGGCCCGGAACGAAGTTGGAGGCGATATCTTCGGAATAATGGAGGCTAAAGCTAATCATGGGAAACAGGTCGACCTGCCAGTTGTCCGCCTTCAGGACGCGCGGAATCGAAGCGGATCCGAAGGCGTCCTTTTTCCATCGTTCGAAAGGCCGCGAATTGTCATAGTATCTGCCCGTCAGCATCAGCGCGACAGACAGTTCGGTGAACGGATATCCCCCGAGGGAATTCCTGAAATAGGTGAAGCCCTCGAAAGGCTTCGCGATTTCGGGCGACTCAGTGACGATCTCAGCGAAAACGTCTGTCTGGAACGAATCGAGAACGAGAAGAATTACGTTATTCCGCTTGGAAAAGACGAACTGGTTTTTCGTGTCCACGGAGTATTTTTTGAAGCTCGGAGGCTCCTGCTGGCCGACGTAGAGGACGGCGCCATAGGCAAGTTGAGCGAATATGAGAAGAAGACTGCCCCTTCCGGCGATTTTATGGACGCCGGACGAAAAGACGACGGCCGCGATCAGGATTACGATCCAGACCGCGCCGTCGATGTAACCGAACCGTTTCATCGAGGACCATGGGATTTCCCTTCCGTCCAGGGGGCCGTAGCGCCACAACAGAAAGTTTCCCTGAAGCCACAGCAGAAACGCCGCGGCGAAAAGGAGGGCCGTCCCCTTTTCCGGTCCGGCGGGTCCGAAGGCTCTTAAAGCCATAAGAACCAGGAAGAGGACAATCGAAATCAAAACTGCTAGGCTGATCCCCGCGGATAGAAGATCCCCGAGCGAATTGGAAAATTCAATCGTATTGGTCAGGTAAATCGAGGCAGGTCCGAAGACCAGGAGGGTCGTCGAGAAAAGTACTGCGGTCACGATCTCGGGTGTCTGATTCTTCAGGATTTTGATCATATGGTTATAAAGGATAACAATTTCCGTTTTGGCTTTGCTGCCCAGACGAGCATTCATGCGCCAATTTTACCTCCTCCCTTGGTCCGCGATGATAAATCGTGACGTGAAAGAATGTCAAGGTGAGCCCAAATAGCTGAAGGCGGGCCGAAAAGCAGCGGACAAACTCTAGAATGCCGGAAATCCGACAGGCTTCTCCTCTCGAGTAAAGAGAGAATCATGATAAATACTCACCGCCGGCCTCGGCTGAATCAATGTCTTGATGAACCGACTTTCCTGAAATCAATATAGCCCCGCTCAACGTCCACGGCGATCAGTTGCACGCGAATCCGGTCGCCGACATCCACACCCCCGAACCCGCGCACCACCCTTCCTTCAACAGGGATGGTGAGCAACCTTGCCCAGGTGCCTTTATCAGAAGCACCCGTGACAATGGCGTCAAACTGTTCGCCGATCCTCGATTCAAGGAGGAGCGCGGCCGCAGATTTGCCGACCCGGCGTTCGACCTTGTTAGCGGCATCCTCTTCTTCCGTGAAATGTTTGGCCAGCACATCCAGTTCAGCATAGCTAAACGGCGAAGTTCGGCCAGCAAGGGTGGCCTTCAATAAGCGTTGCGTGATTAGATCGGTGTAGCGGCGATTCGGGGCGGTGGAATGGGCATAGTCCTTGACCGCGAGACCAAAGTGCCCGGGGCCCGTGGCGCCGGGCTGTTCGGCGATATATTCGCCCGCTCCCAGAAGTTTGATCACCGCGAGAGAGAGGTCGGGGAAGCGCAGCGGATCGACTGCTTTCTCCTTGACTAGAAACTCATCGAGCGCCACCGAATCGGGGTTATCCGGAAGCCTGAATCCGTGTTCCTGGGCAAGTTCGACAATCCGGTCCCAGCGTTTGGGCGTGCGTACCACACGGCGGATTGAAGGGAATTTCCTGGCCGCGAGATAACGGGCAGTCACGCCGTTGGCGGCGATCATGAAATCCTCGATGATCTCCCTGGCGCGGTTCTTCTGTTCTACTTTGAGATCACGGATTTGGTCGCCGTCAAAGATTGGTTTCGCTTCGATGGTTTCCAGGCTCAGCGCCCCGTGGACGTGCCGCAAATTCTTCAGGCTCCTGGCGATCCGGTCCTGCAGGCGCAGATTCTCTGTCAATCCATTGACGGCTGCAATCCCCTCGGGGACAGCGCCGTTCCCTTCCAGCCAGGCGGCCACGCTGTTATAGGCGAGCTTCGCCTGATTGCGGACGCGCGCCCGGAAGATATCCGAGCCCTGCAAGGAGCCGTCTGCGTCGATCACCATTTCCACGACAACGGCCAGGCGCTCCTCATCGAAATTCAGGGAGGTGAGATCCGTGGAGAGCTTTTCAGGCAGCATCGGGAAGATTTTGGCCGCCGTATACACCGAGGTCGTGTTATGGCGCGCGTGCTCGTCAATGGCTGAGCCGTTCTTAACCAGCGCGTCCACGTCAGCCACGGCCACACGAACTTTGACTTTATCTCCGGGCAGGGCCTCGCCGATAGTGAGCTGATCCAGGTCGCGGGAGTCATCGTTGTCGATGGAAGCCCACGGAAGGTCCGTCAGGTCACGAATCCCAAAGGGATCTCCTCCTGACTCACGGTTCACTCCTGCGGGCGCTTGAATCCTGTCCAGTTCGGCAAGCACCGCGGCCGAAAAGTCGGGGAGCAAGCCTCTCTCCAGCATCGCCCTCTGGGCAATGCTCTGCAAGATGGCACGGTGCTGTTGATCAGTGTGTGGTGTTTGTGGCAAAGAATCTACTCTCCTAACTATGCCGGAAGTATATGGTCGGCCGAGCGGCGCTGTCAATAACCACGCAGAGCCACAAAGATCGGCGCTCGAAGAGAACGTCGGGACAAGGAATGTCATCGCACCGACTCGACCCGCTCCACGATCTCCCTGCAGACGACGCCGCGTTCGGCCAAACCGCTGAGCATGAACCTGACACAGCGGGCATCCGCGCCGATGTCCATGATCCCGGGGTTGGCTTCGAGACGGCCGACGAGCTTCAGGTCGGGCACGATCGCCAGCACGCTCCTTTGTCCGGCAGCGATCAGAGCGGGAGACCGTAAAACGCGTCTCTCTGCTGAATCGATTTTTTTATCGCAAGGGGAGGCTCGATTTCATAGAGGCGCTGGGTCAATCGAAGCAGCTCTTCCCGTTGCCTTGACATCGCTTCGCAGCCTGGTTTACTATTTCCCTGGATGAAGGGGCGGATGCCCTTGGATACGTTGACGAGCTCCGCGCTGGCGGATAGAAGTCTATTTTTTTGCCAACGGCAGAGAAGCCATGGTCTGTCGATCGATGTTAAATCCCAGTGAACACAAAGAATAGACGAGAGATGACGCTTTAAGCAGGTTGATTGAAAACTCCCATGATCTGTTTAGGATGCGGCTTCGAAAATCCCGAAGGCTCCCGGCAGTGCCTAAAGTGCACCTCCTCGCTTCGGGGGCCCGAGGAGACGACGGACGGTCAGGCGATATTGACTCCCGTCCCCAGACAGGAGCTGGCCCCTGACGACGTGATCGCGCGCAAATATCGGCTGATTGAAAAACTTGGTGAAGGGGGTATGGGCGTTGTCTATAAAGCCGAGGACCTTCGGTTGAAACGCAAGGTCGCCCTCAAATTCCTGCCCCCCTGGTTAGAACCCGACGAGGACGCGAGGCGGCGTTTTATGCAGGAGGCGCAGGCCGCATCGATCCTAGAGCATCCGAATATCTGCACAATCCATGAGATCGGTGAGGTCGAAAATGGTCAAACCTACATCGCTATGGCTTATTACACCGGAGAGACGCTGGAGAAGAAAATCGACCGAGGGGCGCTCGCCCTTGAGCAGGCTGTCGATATCGTTATTCAGCTAGCCCGAGGCCTTCTTATGGCCCACTCGGCGGGCATCATCCATCGGGACATCAAGCCCTCGAACGTGATGGTCACCAGCGAAGGAACCATCAAGATCCTCGATTTCGGTCTGGCCAAGCTCTGTGATCAACCTCTATTGACGAGGACCCAGGCCCGAGTGGGCACAGTTTATTATATGTCTCCGGAACAGACTGGCAGCGAAGATGTCGACCAGCGGACGGACCTCTGGGCTCTGGGAGTCGTTTTTTACGAATTGCTGACGGGAAAACGACCTTTTGAGGGCGAGCGGGAACAGGCCGTCATTCAGGCGATCCTGAATTCCTCACCACTCCCTCCCTCCGAACTCCAGAAGGGAATTCCAGATGACGCTGAGCGGATTATCTTCAAGTGCCTCCAGAAAGATCCCAACGACCGCTACGCGTCAGCCGAACGGCTGATCACTGACCTCCAGAAACTGAAGGGCTCCCTCGACCTCGAAAGGTACAAAACCCTGATTGAACGGAAGAAAGCCCCGGAAATCCGAGAAGAAACAGAACGCCGGCAAGCCACCGTCCTGTTTGCCGAGATATCCGGATACGCCGAGATGCTGGGCATCCTGGACCTCGAGGAGATGTCGGCGGTCAGCGGTCGACTTTTCACTATCTTCGGTTCCATCTTTGAGAAGTATGGCGCCCGGATTGATAAAATCGTAGGCGGAACCATGATGGCGGTCTTCGGCATTCCCGTCGCCATCGAAAACGCTCCCCAAAAAGCCATTAATGCGGCCCTCGAATTGCGGGAAAGCTTGGAGCGATTCAACAGGGTTGATACGCCGAAAATCCCGCTCGCTGTTCATATCGGCATCGAAACCGGCACGATCATCGCCGGAGTCATCGATGCGGGCGGAAAAAAGGAGTCCTCCATCCTTGGGGATGCGGTCAACCTGGCAGATCACCTGAGACGCTTGACCGCCAAGGGAGATATCTATGTCGGCCCCCTCACCCACAAGCACGCCCAGGACGATTTTCAATTCGAACCCCTGAAACCCCTCACCGTCGAGGGGAGAAAAGCATCCCTTGTTGCCTTCAAGCTCATGTCTCTGGAGAAAAAAATGCACCGCGGCCGGCTCAGCGCGGAACGGATGATTCATTCTGAGATGGTGGGCAGAGATGGGGAGCTTGATCGGCTCAAGTTTCAAGTCCTCAAGGTCATCAACGGCGAGGGGTCCATCGTTAACATCATCGGAGATGCCGGGATCGGAAAATCACGGCTGTTGGCCGAGCTCGCGGCTGAAAAGGAAATACAGCGTGTGGCCTTCCTCAAGGGCCGTGCCCTCTCGGTGGGAAAAAACCTAAGCTTCCATCCGCTTCTGGACATGCTGAGGGGCTGGGCTCAGATCAAAGATGAGGACGCGCCAATCTCTTCGGCCCGAAAGCTCGAGCGAGCAATCCAAGACGTGCATCCCCAGGGTCTCTCGGAGATCTTCCCCTTTGTGGCGACGATGATGGGCCTGAAGCTCACCGGACCTTACGCGGAACGTCTCCGCGGCATCGAAGGCGAAGCGCTCGAAAAGCTCATCCTCAAGAGCCTGCGGGAACTGCTGATTAGGGCTTCCGAGGTTCGGCCTGTCGTCCTGGCCATCGACGACCTGCACTGGGCGGACCTGACAACTCTCGAGTTCCTGGAATCTCTCTTCCGCCTTGCCGAAACCCACCGCGTCCTCTTTCTCAACATCTTCCGCCCGGACTACCCGGAAACAAGCGGCCGCATTGCGCGGAAAGTCCGCGAACGTCACCCTGCCCGGGGCGTCGAAATTCGACTGGGACCTCTCAGCCGGGATCATTGCGAGCTCCTCATCCAAAACTTAATGAACATCAAAGGGCTGCCTCTCTCTCTCCGGGAGCTCATTATTCAAAAGACGGAGGGAAACCCCTTTTTCATCGAAGAGGTCGTGCGGTCCTTCATCGACGAAGGAGCGGTGGTGGCTGGCCCGGACGGGTTCCGGGTGACCGAGAAGGTTGATACTGTTGTCATTCCCGAAACCATCCAAGAGATCCTGATGTCCCGGATCGACCGCCTCGACGAGAAGACCCGGTCCCTTCTCAAGCTAGCGTCGGTCATCGGCAGGAATTTTTTCTACCGAATTCTCGTTCGCGTGGCCCAGTCGGTCGAGGGCATCGACGACAAGCTCGAATTCCTCAAGGGTGTCCAGTTAATAATTGAACGCCGGAGGCTGGAAGAGCTGGAGTATCTCTTCAAACACGCCCTCGTGCAGGAAGTCACCTATGATTCCATACTTATCAAGAAACGAAAAGAGCTCCATCGACAAGTCGCCGAGGCCATTGAATCCGTTTTTGCAGAGAGACTCCAGGAATTCTATGGAATGCTGGCCTACCATTATAGCTGCGGCGAAAGCCTGGAAAAAGCCGAAATCTACCTGGTCAAAGCCGGAGAGGAAGCCCTGAAGGCCGCTGCCTCCACTGAGGCTATCTACTACTACCAGGAGGCGCTCAGGCTCTATCTGAGGAAACAGGGCCCGGCTGGCGATCCCGACACCATCGCCCATCTGGAATGGAATATCGCCAAAGCGTTCCTCAACAAGGGGCACATGGCGGAGGCCGTGCAACACTTTGACAGAGTGATGGAGTTGTGGGGAGAACGACAGCCGAAACACAAGCTTGCCAAGTTGCTGTTGCTGGCTTTTAACATGGTGAAAGTGCTGAGGACCTTGTATCTTCCGATGAAAGACTCTCGGCGACTTCCGTCTCCTCAAATGAACGCCATCTTCGAAGTCATCTATAATCGCGGAACAGCGCTCGTCTCGATCGATACCTGGAGGATGATCACTGATTCGCTTCGGTTTGTCAGCGCTATCCGGAAGTACGACTTGAAAAGCGTGCCCAACGGCGTCACGATGTACGCCTCCTCCAGCGCCCTTTTCTTTTTCTCGGGATTGTCATTCCCGGTTGCCCGCAGGCTTCTCGACTATGCTTTCCGGAACATCGACGCCGGTGATACTAAAGCCCTTTACAAGTACAAGTTCTGGGAGCTGGCCATGGATTCCTTGGCCGGCCATTGGAAAAAGGACAGAGTCTACGATGAATGCATTATCGACCGGAACATGAGGGAAGGCGATCCGTATACACCGCCCGGCTATGTCTATTATTCAGGTGTTATCGCCACGGAGCAGGGAAGGTTCCGCGAGGCAGAGGCCTTCATCCAAAAACTTCGGGATATCGGTGAGGTTTATGAAAACGATTACGCCCGCGTGAGGTCTTATGTGCTCAATAGCCAGTACCTGTTCAAGGCGGGGAAATACAAGGAGGCGATCCAGCAGGCGGATGAGACAGTCGCCTGGTTGACTCGGGTCGATCAAAAGTTGTGGGCTCTCTGCCTCATCGGAATCAAACTTGTCTGCAGCGTGCTCCTGAGAGATGAGACCAAATCCGGCGAAGCTCTAGAACAGGGAGAAAAAGTCACCTCCGTCGAGAAACACATTGCTCCGCTTTATATCAGCGCCTTCCTCCTCGGCCGGTTCTTTCATGATAACGTCTTATGGGAAGAAGCCTTGAGTTCTTCTGCCGGCCCTGAGATTTCCGTCCTTCAGAAAAGAGCGTTCCAAAGCGGCCGGCGGGCGGTTCAAAATGCCCGGAAATGCGCCGTCCATCGAGCCGAAATCCTCAAGCTGATGGGCGTCAGCCACTGGCTCGCCGGAAAGCAGAAAACGGCCATGCTATGGTGGGATAGGTCCCTTAAAACTGCAGAGGATCTGGGTGCACTTCCCGAACTGGCCCGAACCTACGCCGAAATGAGCCGGAGGATGGGCGAGGGCCAAAGCCGATTCCGGGAATGGAACGGGATTTCAGCCTTGGCTTACGCCCGGAAGGCGCAGGACTTGTTTAAAGAGCTGGGAATACCAGTGACCTCTGTTTCCAAAGGAGAAATAGGAAGTGGCTGACAGGACAGACATTGAATTTTCCTATACCCTCATCGACCGCATCTTCCGGCATTGTTTTGGAGAGACGGGAGACTTCTCCGGAGCCAAGTATGACGGGGACTTCTCCCTCACTTTGGAAGAAGCCCAAATGCGAAAGCATGAATACGTTGTCCAGAATCTCAATATCCGCTCGGGGTCGAGGGTCCTGGATATGGGTTGCGGCTGGGGGTCTTTTTTGCGGTATATCCGCGAGATCGGCGCGGTGGGTGTCGGAGTCACTCTCTCTTCCGGGCAACAGAAAGCCTGCGTCAAGAACGGACTGGATGTGCGTCTCATGGATTGCCGGACAATCACACCCGAAACCTTCGGCCTCTTTGATGCCGTGACCTGCATCGGCGTTTTTGAAGCCTTCTGTTCGAAAGAGGAATATGAGGCGGGGCGTCAGGACGAGATCTACCAAAATTTCTTCCGGACTGTCGCCGACCTTTTGCCGCCGGGCGGCCGATTCTACATGCAGACGATGGTCTTCGGCAGAAAGATGATCGACCTTGCCACAGTAGACATCAACGCCGAGAGGAACTCCGACGCTCATATCTGTGCCCTGATGGAGAGGCAATTTCCGGGACATTGGCTGCCCTCCGGCGTCGATCAGATCATTGCTGCCGCTCGCCCTCGCTTCTGTCTCCTTGACAAAAGCAGCGGGAGGCTGGATTACATCGAAACGCTCAAACAGTGGAGCCGGAAATTTCGGTCCTTCGGTCTGAAGAAATACGCGTTTTATCTTTCCCTGGTTCCCGCATATATCTTCAGCCGGCAGCTCCGTGAGCGAGTCGATATCTTCGCCGAAGGCGCTAACGGTCCTTGTTTTGAGAGGGAAATGCTGGACCATTTCCGGTTGGTTTTCGAGAAAGTATGAAAGAACATAAGGTCATCGGCCAAATTTTATTTTAACCCCAACTCTAACTGACACGCCCGAAAGATCAACCTCTCCTTTGCGGATAGAACCATATCTCCAGGCCGGGGGCGGGGAGTCATCAATGATAATCAATGGGTAGGCGCCTTGTTCGCAGTACCAGAGGAAAGCGTCTTTTGTGGTTGCGCCATTTTCCATGAGATCACCCTTGATATTCCTGAGTCTTCCATATCTGCCCAATACATCGACTAGGAAAGAGGTCCTTTGGCTGAGATAGAGTTCCATTCCCAACCCGACGTGGAATCCGATGGCTTGAGATGTCCCCTCCCAGGTGGTCTGGCCCGATAGAGAGCTGCCCTTTTCCGTCCAGCTATCGTCCAAACCCACCTTCCCAAGATAAAGGCCGATCCCGGAGCTCACTTCGAGATTGAACCGTCCTCCCGTCCAGACGTCATAGAGAAGTCCAAGTGTCAATGGAATGGCCTCGACGCGTGGCCTCAATATTCGGGTATAGAAATGGGTCGGTTCGGTGTAGTCTTCGCTGTCAGCAATTTCAATCGTGCTTTCTTGATGCGCCTGAATATAGCCTATGCCCAATCCTATTCCCAATCGAGATGTCAGATTGAATATGAGTTCACCCCCAAAATCGAGACCGAAATGAACAGGATCGTACTTGCCAGTGACAGCAATCCCGTGAGGAACATTCAATACATCAATGAGACCTTCCAGGCCTTTATTCAAATCACCCCCAGCGATCTCGCTAACCCCGCCATAGAGTTTCAAACTGAGGCCGTGTGCGGATAATCTTATTCCTCGACTATTCTGCCCGTCCTGTTTCGGTTTAGCCAGACCGGGCGAGATGAGAAAGAGTGCCAAAAGAAGAAGACAATAAGTGCGTTTGCGAAGCGACATGGACGCCTTCTATTGTGTTTGAAATACACTCCCGCGTCAACTGCGTGATGTGCGGCATCTGCCCGGACGGCCGATGATCGGAACGGGGATTACGACTCGACCCGCTCCAGGTTCTCCCTGTAGGCGACGCCGCGCTCGGCCAGACCGCTGAGCATGAACTTGACACAACGGGCATCAGCGCCGATGTGCTCCGGCTCCGAAATTCCCTTCCGTCGGTACAACCCTTGGGCGATCATCCGGGCCGCGGTCGTGGCCGTATAGCCGGTTGTCCTGGCCATAGAGTGGATTGCGGTGCGCTCGTCGTAGCGGTCGAAGAGGTCATAAGAAATCCGTAGGGTTTTCCTCTCCTTCGTTCCTTCGACGATGATCTTCATGACGGTGATGTCGGCCTCTCCCTCCTGGAGCTTCCACTTGGGAAAGAGGATTTCAGCCGTAAAGTCGAGGGGCCGGATCCGGGTCCCCTTGTGGGCGGCCAGGATGCTGCTCATGCCCGGGGCGACTCCGCAGTCCACGACGGCCACCAGGCCCTTGGCCTTAGCCAGCTTGTCCAGGACAAACGGGTCCTTGGGGAAGAAGGCGATGTCGACGGCGGTCTTGCCCGCTTCGAGGACAGCCTGGAGCGTCTTGAAGCCCAAAAACCCCGGGACGGCGCTGATGACCATATCCGCATCCTGGATGACCGAGAGTCAACTTCCCAGCGGGATGGTTGGAATGCTCGGCACAATGGATATCGCTCATACGAGTCGCTTGTGCTATGCTCCCCACGACACCGATGCGCCTATCTCCGTATCGCTGGCTCCCTGCTTCGGATAAAGCCGATGAACCGAGCTGGCTCTCATCAGGATGCCGGCGATCCGGCAAGGAATGGAGGATCCGATGAAAACGCATACCCTCACAGTTGCTGTGATAGCCCTGCTTCTCTCGGCTGCCGGCGTTGCCCTTTCCGGTCAGGTCGCCTCCGAGGAAGCCGCGGCCTGGGCCAAGAAAACCCTGGCCGGCCTGAGCCTAGAGAAGAAGATCGGCCAGATCGTCTGTTCTGATCTCGCCGGAGGGTATATTGCTGAAGGCGACCCGAGGCTAAAGCAGTGGGTCCGGCTAGCCCGCGATTACGGCTTGGGTATGTTTGTCTTCTACGGGGGGACGCCTCGTGATGTCGCCCATCTACTCAACCGCCTCCAGAAAGAGGCCGAAATCCCCATCCTTATGGCCGCGGACTTCGAGGGCGGCCCCGGCCAGCAGGTGACCGGGGCGAGCGAATTCCCGGCCAACATGGCCTTCTCCGCCGCCGGGTCGGAGGACCTCGTCTACCGGATGGCGTCGGCCGCGGCCGTTGAAGGCCGGGCCATGGGCATCCACCTGACCTACACTCCGGTCGTCGACATCGCCTGGCGGCCGGAAAACCCCGCCGAGGGCGTCCGTTCCTTTGGCGGCGACCTTGACCTCCTCGGCCGGATGGTCAAGGCCTACGTCCGGGGATACCACGAACACGGCATGCTGACCTCGGCCAAGCATTTTCCGGGACGCGGCGATGTCGAGGCAATGCCCGGCTACCCGGGCTGGAGCTGGATCAATAAGCCGGCCGCAGCCGTCGAAGCCCAAGAGTTCCGGGCTTTTAAGTTCGCCATCGATGCCGGCGTCGATTTCGTCATGAGCGAGCACATCGCCGTGCCCTCGGTCACGGAGGGGTCGGAGCTCCCGGCGAGCGTAGAGAGGAAGCTGGCCACGGGATGGCTGCGCGACAAGCTGGGTTTCAAAGGCATTCTGACCACAGACGACCTCTGGTACGACAACGTTGTCCAGCGCTTCGGGACAGAGGAGGTCGCTATCAAGGCCTTTGAGGCCGGCCACGACATTATCCTCAAGCCCAAGGACCCAGCGGCGACGATTAACGCATTGGTTGAAGCGGTGAAGTCTGGCCGGTTGAGCGAACACCGGGTCGATGAGGCGGTTCTCAGACTCCTCACCCTGAAAGTCCGGCTGGGACTTCACAAGAACAACTTCGTCGACGAATCCCGGGTGGGCGAATTCGTCGGCACGCCGGACCACCTGGCCCTTGTCCAGGAAGTGGCGGACAAATCTCTAACGCTGCTCAAGAACGACGGGATCTTTCCCGTCGCTCCGGGCCGCCTGGCCAAGACGGTCAATCTCAACGTTCAAAAGTTCGATGGCGATCCCTCGCCGCCCGCCCTTACGGCGAAGCTGGCTGCGGCCTTCCCGGGTATCCAGAGTTTCAACATCCGTCCCGACCTGGACCCGGCCTATTACGATAAAGTCTATCAGGCTGTGCAGGATTCGGATGTAATCATCCTGTCTCTCTTTGTCCCGAGGACGAGGCTCGGAGACGCAACTCCATTCCGGGAAGCGGACCTGGCGTTTCTCCAGAAGGTTATCGCCGCCAAGCCCAAGGGCGTGGTGGCCATGGCCTATGGGAATCCCCATCTTATCCGCAAGATTCCTTCGGTTGCCGCGTATCTTATAGGCTACGGAGAGAGGGGCTGGTTCGGCAATCAGGCGGTCTATTTTGAATCGTTCATTAAAATTCTCAAAGGCGAGCTCAGGCCATCCGGCCGGCTGCCTGTACGGGTGAGCGATCAGTATCCGGTCGGAAGCGGCCTGAGTTATTGAGGAGTCTACCCATGAAAACCGCGATCGCAACCCTGGCCATGTTCGGCCTTCTCATCCTGCTGCCACCCTCAGTCCCGTCCCCGGCTGAAACACCGCAAGAAAAGGCCGCAGAATCCAAGGCTGGCTGGGTTCTCAACGACGAGGAGTATTTCGAGAAGCCGGGGGTTTCGGTCCTGGTTTTCCATGACATCTACCCCGAAGGCAAGCAGGGCGGCATCGAGATCATCCAGCACGGCGAGCGGGTCGCCTCCCTCGGCGATGTGCGTCTCGAACCCGCGCCCGGACAGTGGGGTAAGCTTCCCGCCGTCGGCAAGCGCATCGTCAACCGCGCCACGAATCTCGCCGAAGTCCCTCTCCGCTTCGAAAAAGAGGGGATCGCCTATCGGGTCAGAGTCGAGCCCGACGGCGACACCATTGTCGTAACCGTAGACCTCGACCGTCCTCTGCCCATGGAGTTCCAGGGGCGAGCTGGGTTCAACCTCGAATTGTTCCCGACCGCCTATTTCGGAAAGACCTACCATCTCGGCCGCACCGATGGGGTCTTCCCCCGTCAGGGCAACGGCCCCACTGTGAGGGATCGGGCCGTTGTTTGGGCGACGCCGCTCGCCGAAGGCCCCGTCTTCTCGGCGGCGCCTGAGGACCCCTTGCGCCGCTTGACTATCGAATCCCTGTCCGGCGATCTCCGGTTCTTCGACGGGCGCAGCACGGAGACCAACGGCTGGTTCCTGCTGCGTTCGCTCATTCCCGCCGGCGCCACGACGGGTGCGGTACGGTGGAAGATAACACCCAACTCCGTGCCCGGCTGGCGGCGCGCGCCGGTCATCGGGATCTCCCAAGTGGGCTACCACCCCCGGCAGGACAAGCGCGCCGTCATCGAACTCGACCCCCGCACAACCTTGCTCGGAAAGGCCACGCTTCTTAAAGTGGACCCGCAAAAGGGCCTCGTGTCCGTTCTCGAGCAGCCACTCGTCCGTTGGGGACGCTTCCTCCGGTACGAATACGCCCTTTTCGATTTCACGGCCATCCGGGAGCCCGGCGCCTACGTGGTGCGCTACGGGGATTCCCAGACGTCGCCCTTCCTCCTTTCGCCCGAGGTCTATCGCCGGGACGTCTGGCAGCCGACCCTGGAGACCTTCCTTCCGGTCCAGATGTGCCATGTGCGTGTCATCGACCGCGGCCGGATCTGGCACGGCGCCTGCCATATGGATGATGCACTCCAGGCTCCCCCGGGCCTCGACCTGGCTTTCATCGAGGGGTATAAGCAGGGACCCGAGACGGAGACATCCTACGTCGCGGACGAGCACATCCCGGGCCTCGACCGCGGCGGCTGGCACGACGCCGCGGACCACGACCTCGCTGCCGGGGCCCAGGCCTGGGCCACCATGCTGCTTGCGCTGAGCCGGGAAACTTTCGGCCTCGACAGCGATCAGACGACGGTCGACACCCCGCGGCGGAACGTCGTCCTCCACGTCCCGGACGGAAAGCCCGATATCCTCCAGCAGGTCGTGCACGGTGTTGAGAATCTCCTGACCGGGTATCGCATCGCTGGACACAGTTTCACCGGGATCTCGGACCCCTCGCTCGAACAGTACGGGACGCTCGGCGAACCCGCGTCGTTGACCGACAATCGCCTCTTCGACCCTTCCTTGGGAGTCGATGAGGTGAAGGGCGATCGCTCCGGGCGCCGCGATGACCGCTACGCCTTCACCGGCCGCGATACCGGCCTGGAATACTCCGCCGTAGCCGCGCTGGCCGCCTCCAGCCGGGTGCTCCGGGGCTCCGACGAACCCCTCGCTCGCGAGTGCCTGACGACGGCCGTCAAGGCCTGGGATTTTGAACAGAGCCACCCGCCCGTCCGCCGGCCCAATCCCTATATTCCGGAGCGGGCGGATTCTCAAGAAGTCCTCGCCGCCGCGGAGCTCCTGATCACGACGCGTGAGGCGCGATTCGCGGAGCGTCTCAAGAGCCTTTTGCCCGTCATCGAGGCGCAGGTGGAGGAAGTGGGATGGGCCGCGGCGCGGGCGCTGCCCGCCGTACGGGATGAGGAGTTCTCGAAACGCCTGGGCCGGATCCTCTCTGCTTATGCGGCGAAGCTCGAGACGGACCTCGCGAAAACGCCCTACGGTGTTCCCTTCGAACCCCGGATCTGGGGCGTCACCTGGGACATCCAGGAATATGCGGTGAGGCAGTATTTCCTTCACCTGGCCTTTCCGCAGGAATTCGACCGGGAGAATGTCCTGCGGGTCCTCAACTACGTCCTCGGCTGCCATCCGGCCTCCAGCACGTCGTTGGTCTCCGCGGTCGGCGCCCATTCCATGACCGTGGCCTACGGCATCAACTTGAACGATTGGACCCACATTCCGGGAGGCGGTGTTTCCGGCCCGTCGCTTATCCGGCCGGACTTTCCCGAACTGAAGGAGCCCTACCCGTTCCTTTGGCAGCAGGCCGAATACGTTCTGACGGGCGCGGCGACCTACGTGTTCACGGTGCTGGCCGCAGACCGCTTACTCGGGGAAACGCCTTGAGGCGACGGCCCCTTCAATCTGATACTGAACAGGGAGATAAAAATCGGTTAGAGAAGGAGGTAACCATGATGAATCGTCCCGAACGAAAGAGATATTCGAGACGCGAATTTATCAAAACGGCAGCCGTCGGAGTGGGTGCGGGCCTGGCCGGCTTGAACGGCTTCGCGGCTGCGGCGCCGCAAGCCGGAGGCCCCCGGAAAAAAATTCCGGTCGGCGTCCAGCTCTACTCCGTCCGCGAGGCGGCGAGCAACGACCTCCCGGCCGTTCTCGAGGCGATCGGAAAGATGGGCTACGAGGGCGTCGAGTTCGCCGGCTACTACGGCTGGGAGGCCAAGCCCAAAGAGCTGAGGCGACTCCTCGACGCGAACGGCCTCAAGTGCTGCGGCACGCATACGGGGCTCGAAACCGTGACCGGCGACAACCTGAAGGCCACGGCCGAGCTGCACACCGTTCTGGGGAACTCCTACCTCATCGTCCCCAGCCTCCAGGCCAAAGACGCCCAGGGATGGCTCGACCTGGCCAAAAGGTTAAACGAGATCGCCGCGAAGGCCAAGCCCCTGGGCATGCGAGTCGGGTATCACGCCCACGCCGGAGATTTCCGCAAGCTCGGCGACAAGACCTCCTGGGAGATCTTTTTCGACAACACCGGCCCGGACGTCATCATGCAGAACGACACGGGTAACTGCATGAGCGGGGGCGGCGATCCCGTGGCCATCCTAAAGAAATATCCCGGCCGGTCGGTCACCGTCCACCTCAAGGAGTTCGGGGGACCGGAAGCCGCGGTCATCGGGCAGGGCGTCGTTCCATGGGTCGAAGTCTTCCAAGTTTGTGAGACGACAGGGGGCACCTCCTGGTACATCGTCGAGCACGAGGTCGGCGACGACCCGATGGGCAGCATCAGGGGCTGCCTCGAGGGGCTCCGCAAGATGGGTCGCGGTCGCGTCTAGACGATATCGCCCGTATATTTTGTCAGGAGCTTCTTCCGCAGGCCGCGGAAGAGCTGAACGACTTTTTCCATCCGGGAAATCGTCAGGTCGGTGAGGTATTTCGCGGCCCCAGCCGGGTCCTTCCGCTGGAGCTCGACCGCTTTCTGGTCGACCTCTGCTTGATCGGAGAAAAAGCTATTTTCCAGGGGGTCACGGACCTCCTTCAAGTCCTTAACTGCAAACTGCCACCGCAGGAGCATCAGCTTCTCCACGAAGTCCACCGCCCAGCGGGCCGAATCCTCGCTGAATTCATTGTAATCGTACGTCTTATACAAAGGCGAGACTTCGGTGACGCCCGCATAGACCGGGACATAGGCGCTGACATAGGGGTTGTCCACATAGAACCAGTAGATCCCGCCTACAGCATCGGGAAGCCATGACCGGAGCTGAGCGACCATGCCGTAACCCTGTGTGGCGATGGTCCGATGATGCCGGATGCGCAGGACTTTTTCCATTTCGCCAGGCAGGAAGGGTGTGGCCATTGGGCTCTTCTCGGCCTTGCCGCCGGCTCCCGGGACCATCCAGGCCGGGTCCCAGGTCATGTCATAGATGGTGTCTTCGAAGATTGAACGCTGGAAGGCGATGACATCCTGGACGGAGAGCTTCTTCTCCGGCTTGACCGAAAAGGGATAGAACGCGGCCCCCTCGATGGGCTGGGCATATAAAGTTCCCGGCCCGGCCGGGTCGTAAAGGCTCCGCCTCGGCCAGGCTTTAAAGGACGGGGCGATCGTGCTGTAGACGAGCCACATCCGGCTGAGGCTTCCTTCGCGGATCAGAGGTGAGTAGGCCTCCTGCCAGATAAAAGGACGTCCCTCCCCAGGGTTATACCAGCCGCGGTCGATAGCCTCCTGCATATAGTTGGGTGAAACCAGGACGTCCGGGTCCTTGGGGTTGATTTCACGGAGGCGAACGTGGTTAGCGATGACCACAACGTGGTCGTCGGGCACCCGGCGGGCTGCCCAGATGGCGCCCGGCTTGCCGCTCTCCGGCTTCCACTTGGACCCGACGCTGAAAATCTCCATCACCCAGAGCTCGCTGGGATCGGCAATGCATAGAGCTTCGGACCCTCCGCAAGAGGGCAGGAAGCCATGGGTTTCCACCAGACTCCCGATGAGGCGCACCGCCTCGCGCGCTGTCGAGCATCTTTCCAGGGCGAAGACCTGGGCCTGTTCAATAGTCATAATCTGGCGGGTGATACCTTCGACGAAGTTGACGTTGAGCTCGGACCGCTGCGAGCAGGTGCTCTCGCCGATCGCCAGTTGACGTTCGTTCATCTGGGAGTAGCCCGTGTGGAAGTAGGTGAAAGTCTTCTCGACTTGGGGGATGTGGCCGATGACCTTCCCGAAATCACCGAGAGGAAGGGCCTTTCGTTCGTCCCCCGCTCCGAAATAGACCATTCCCCAGTGGATAGGTGCCAAGGATCCCTTTGGATACGTCCTCCCGGGAACGACCTGGATCCGGCATTCGCTGCAGCAATCGGTGTGGGAGGTGATGACCGATCCGTCGGCCGAGGCGAGCTTGCCGACGCCGATCACGGTGCAGCTTTGGGGGATCTTTTCCGCCGCCGGCAGAAGTCCGGAGACCAGAATTAAGGCTAGGATCCAGGCCCCTCCGGCTGCTAAAATCTTGAGTCTGAAGCGTGTGGGTTTCATAGTTTTTTCCTCCGCGTTCAGCCGAATGATATCATATTCCGGCTGGCCGCGCTCCGGCGGAATCTTATCATTTGACCGGATTTGACATGAATGGCTCTTTGGGCATATATTCTTCCCATCGGGACTGATTGGTTTCGGTACTCGACACGAGGGGATCAATGTTCTTTTACCCTTAGGAAATCCGGCGCTTGCCCTGATGTTCGGTCGAGACCGGGGGTTGACTGGCCTTAGACGCGGCGGGACTCGCCGACAAGGCCGTTCAAGGATAGACAGGCATTTCAAGAAAAAAGGAGGGAAGGATGAAATCTCAAAAGTATTGGTTTGCGGCCATCCTGGTCCTGGCGGTCTCTATGCTGCCTTTCTCTATCTCCAATGTCCGGGCGGGCCAGGTGACTCCCGATCAGACGAAGCTGATCGGCCTGATGAAGTTCGATCAGTCCCTAGAAAAGGCGCTGGGGGGCAAGGAAGTCATGAAAGAAGCTTTGGAGAGTCTCGCTCAACAGATCGCCGCCGACTTCGAAGGGATGAAGTTGCTTTTCGAGGCGAAGGACTTTTGCTGCGTGGCTAAGCTGCTGGGAAAGCGAGGAGCAGCCTTGACAACCCCGGGCTTTGAGAAAATCTGCGGCGGTGGGAGCGCTGAATTCTGGAAGAGCGTCTGGAAAGATGGATTGGAGCTCAACTTTGTACCTGTCTCTATCGTAGTCAGTGCCGCTATCACGCCTCAGCCGGTTCCGCTCTGCACCCTTATTGATGAGGGCGGTGTGATCAGGGACAAAAAGGGAGAACCCATCAAGTACAATGCCGTGGCTTTTATCACCCTGGAATACCATATTATCCCCAAGGTCAAGGGAGCGGCTTCTCACAACCAGACGGGTATGGGTACCGCCACATACCTGCACAAGACCGTCTGCCCCTGGGGATAAACCCTTCGGCATCCGATAAGACTCCCAGGCTCCGCGCTGCGGATTGACATCCGCTTCGTAGGCGGATTAGTCTAACTCTTCGCTAATCCTCAGATAACGACAGGAGGAATGGATGGACGTCCTTTCCCTTAGCCGTTTGCAGTTCGCGGTTACCGCTGCCTTTCATTTCCTCTTCGTCCCCTTGACGCTCGGACTGTCTCTTCTGGTCGCGTTCATGGAGACGCGCTATCTCCGGACCGGCGATACGCTATACCTCAAAATGACCAAGTTCTGGGGGAAGCTCTTCCTGATCAATTTCGTCCTGGGCGTCGTCACAGGAATCACTTTGGAGTTCCAGTTCGGGATGAACTGGGCCGAATTCTCCCGCTATGTCGGCGACATCTTCGGAGCGCCCCTGGCGATCGAGGCCACGGCCGCCTTTTTCTTGGAGTCCACCTTTATTGGGCTCTGGGTCTTCGGCTGGAACAGGGTCTCGCCCAAGGCGCATGCGCTGTCTATCTGGCTGGTCGCCATCGCGACCAACCTCTCCGCCCTTTGGATCCTCCTGGCCAACGGCTGGATGCAGAGGCCCGTCGGTTATATCCTAAGGAACGGCCGGGCCGAGATGACGGATTTCGGCGCTCTGGTCGGCAACCGTTTCGCCTGGGTGACCTTCGCACACACCGTCCTTTCCGGATACGTGCTGGCCGCTTTTTTTGTGATGGGTGTCTCCGCTTATCACCTGCTGCGCAAGAACGAGGTGCCTCTTTTCCGGTCTTCGTTCCGCCTGGCCGCCGCCTTCGGGTTGGTGAGCACCGTTCTCGTCGCGGTCAGCGGCGACCTCAACGCCGTGCAGGTGGCCAAGTATCAGCCGGCCAAGCTCGCGGCCATGGAATCGTTCTGGGAGACGCGTTCGGGCGCACCATTTACTCTGTTTGTCTGGCCGGATTCCAGGAACGAGAAAAACGCCTTCGAATTCCTGCCTGTTCCCGGAGGCCTCAGCCTTATGGCCTTCCACCGGCGCGACGCCGAGGTCAAAGGGCTTGCCGCCTTTCCCAGGGATGAGCGTCCCCCTGTGCTGCCGGTCTTTCTCAGCTTTCGGCTCATGGTCGGGCTGGGATTACTGATGATCCTCCTGGTCCTCATCGGCTGGTTGAAGGGGGTGAGGGGAAGGCTCGAAAGGAGCCCGGGATACCTCAAGGTCATGCTCTTTTCGATTCCTCTCTCCTATATCGCCATCCAGGTCGGCTGGCTGGTCACCGAGGTCGGCCGCCAGCCCTGGATCGTCTACGGCGTCATGAAGACATCGGCCGGCGTATCTGCCTCTCTTCTCCCTGGCCAGGTCGTTGTGTCGCTCATCGGGTTCACCATCGTCTATGGGCTCCTGGCCGTCGTGGACATTTATCTGCTTGTCAAGTATAGCAGACGCGGTCCCGACGACAACCTCTCGGGAATCTTGAAATCCGCCCGGGCGCAGGAGGCCTGAGATGACGTTTCAGATCGTCTGGTTTATCCTCTGGGGTTTGCTGTGGGCCGTCTATTTCATGCTCGACGGGTTCGACCTCGGAGCCGGGATACTTTATCGATTCCTCGGCCGGGATGAGGCGGAGAAAAGCGCCATCCGCAAAGCCATCGGTCCGGTCTGGGACGGGAACGAGGTCTGGCTGCTCACGGCCGGCGGGGCCACCTTCGCCGCCTTCCCCTCGGCCTATGCTTCGATGTTCAGCTTCCTATATTCCGCCCTGCTTATCATCCTGTTTGCCCTGATATTGAGGGGTGTCGCCCTAGAGTTCAGGGCGAAGGGCACATCCGCGGCTTGGGGGAGGATCTCGGACATCGCGCTTTTCCTGGGAAGCTTTCTCCCGGCTCTGCTCTTCGGAGTGGCCTTCGGGAACATTTTCCGCGGGCTGCCGATCGATTCTCAGGGCTATCATGGGACACTCCTCGGGTTGCTCAACCCCTACTGTCTTTGGACAGGCATTTTCTTTGTCCTTCTGTTCATGGTCCACGGCGCTCTCTGGCTGGCGCTGAAGACGACCGGAAAGCTGGAGGAGAGGGCGCTGCGCTGCGCTCAGAAGGTTTGGTATCTCGAGCTGGCGGCCGCGGTCATCTTCCTGATCTGGACTGTGCTGTCCACGAAATTGGAGGAGAACTATCTCCGGTATCCCTACTGGCTGGTCGTGCCCCTCCTGGCCGTTGCTTCTTTGGTCTTCATCGGGATCTGGGCAGTCCAAAAAAAGACGGGAGCGGCGTTCTTCGCGTCCTGCGCCTCGATCGTGCTCGTGACCTTTACCGGGATAATCGGGCTCTACCCAAACTTAATCCCTTCTCGGCTCGACCCGGCCAGCAGCCTGACCGCCTTCAATTCCTCTTCCAGCCCTTATACGCTCAAGATCATGACGATCGTGGCCGTCGTCTTTTTGCCGATCGTCATCGGCTATCAGGTCTGGGTCTATAGGGTATTCCGGAACAAGCTGGAACCCGGAGAGAGCCCGAGTGAGGGAGCAATCCCGTAGTAGCATGGCCGAAAAGACGCCGGCTACGCTCTGGAAGCATCTCCAAATCTATGATGAACAACTTGGGAATGGATAAGCGACCTCTCAGGTTTAGCCTTCACGAGGTGTTTTTCGAGGGGAGCCGCTCTAGCGGCCGCGAGGACTGTCTGAGCACGAGAAGATCACACGGAGAAGGGTGAGAATGGAGCCAACATAAGCAGGGAGCTTAGATTCAACACGCGGAGTTCCACAGCGCCGAGAAAAACGCTGAGGGAACGGCGTAAAAAACCTGAGCGGGAGCGTTGACATTCCCAAGTTGCTCATAATGATCATCATAGAATAGGAGATGCTTACAAGCGCTCTCTTCAACTTGAATTAAAGAGGCGTCTACACTAGTATATTGGGCATTATGAAACTGGATAAGACCATCAACTATATCGCCTCGGGACTGGAACGGTCGGGGACGTCACTCCTCATGCAGATCCTGCACGCCGGAGGAGTGCCCATGGCGTTCGACACCGCCTCGCGGCCGCCGGACGACAATAACCCGCGCGGCTATTTCGAGCTCGAAGGCGGCAAGATAATCAGCCGGCTGATGAACGGGACCCTGCCTCTCGCCGATTACCGTGGCCGGTTCATCAAGATCACGGCCTTCGGACTGAAGTACCTCCCGCCCGGGAAGTACCGCATCATCTATACGGAACGCAACATCGAAGAAGTCCTCGATTCGATGGAGAAAATGGCCAAGCTCCAGGACCAGAACCGCGAGGAGACCAAGGCCAGTTTCATCAAGCTGAATGAGATGATCAAGGGATTGATCACCAAGAGGGAAGACATCGAGGTCCTGTTCGTGAGCTACAACCAGATCGTGGCCGACCCTAAGGCTCAGGTCCAGAAAATCGGCGCGTTTCTGGGCCAGAAAGATATCGGCGAGGCCGCCATGATCGCCGCCGTCGACGCCAAGCTCTACCGGAAACGAAGGCCGGGCGCCTAAGAACGGCTGATGTCTTAATTTCTTCAGCGCGGAACCTTTCCTGCTTGCCAAAGGCTCGTTTTCCTGCGTAAAATCCACTATGGTTTTTGGAAAAGCCCTAGAAAGAAGGAGCTAGAAAATGAGAAGCCGGCGCCTTTTTCTGATTCTTCTGTTTGGCATTGGACTGGTATCTGCGGCTCAGGCGGGAGACGCCAAAATCCTGATCAACCACATCGGGTACGAGCCGGGAGGGGTGAAGCGGGCCGTGCTTCAGGGCGGTCCGGATGGGGCTTGGAGCGGTTTCAAGATAGTTGAGACGGGGACGGGAAGGGTGGCCCTCTCCGGAACCGCCGTTTCCACCGGGCCTGTCCGGAAGTGGAAGGATTGGCGTTTCTGGACGATCGATTTCAGCGCCTTGTCCCAAGAGGGAACCTATTTCGTCGAATGCTCATCTCCGCGGGAGACCGTCCGATCTTGTCCCTTCCTCATCCAGAAAAACGTCCTGGAGAGAAGTGCGCTATCGGATGTCATCTACTATTTCAAGAGCCAGCGTTGCTCGGGCGCGCTCGACAAGGCCGACCGGAGCATGCGGTTCGAGGGGAAGGAAGGGAAGACGGTTGATGTCCACGGCGGCTGGTATGACGCGACCGGAGACTACGGAAAACACATGTCCCACCTTTCATTTTCGACTTACTTCAACCCCCAGCAGATCCCGCTCACGGCCTGGAGCCTGTTGGCCTCCCACCGGGAATTGGCGCGGCGGAACGATCCTTATTTCAAACAGTACCTGAGGAGGCTGCTGGACGAGGGCCTTTTCGGAGCCGATTTCCTGGTCCGGATGAAAAACCCGGCCGGCTCCTTTTATATGACCGTGTCGGGCCGGGGGCCGGAGAAGAAGCCGGAGGACCGGCTGATCTCGCCCAAGGCGATCCGGCATATCATCTTAACGCCGGAGACCAAAGACAAGCTCAGGGATTACGGCAAGGCGCCGATCACGGATCAGGCCTCCTTCGAGTCCGGCTACCGGGAGGGCGGCGGACTGGCCATCGCCGCATTGGCGTTCGCCTCGAGCTTCGGAGTGGGGGGAGACTTTGCGCCGGCCGATTACCTCAAAGCTGCCGAGGATGCTTTCGACTTCCTGGAGAAGAACAACCACCTTTTTGCCAACGACGGGAAGGAAAATATCGTCGATGACTACTGCGCCCTGGTAGCCGCCTCTGAGCTCTTCCGGGTGGCGAAGGCCGGCAAGTATAAAGAAGCCGCTGATAAACGGGCCCGGAGCCTGATGGCCCGGCTGACGGGAGACGGAAAGCACAAAGATTATTGGCGCGCGGACGACGGCGACCGGCCGTTCTTCCATCCGGCGGATGCCGGGCTGCCCCTGGTCAGCCTGATGAATTATTACGAGATCGCCCCTGTCTCGATGAAGGAAAAGGTCCGCGAAGCGGTCCGGAGGTCGCTGGCGTTCGAGCTGGCGGTGACTCGGGAGGTGGCCAATCCTTTCGGCTTCAGTCGGCAGCTCGTCCAGAGCAAGGGCGGCTCCCGCCGGACGAGCTTCTTCTTTCCCCATGACACGGAGACCGCTCCCTGGTGGCAAGGGGAAAATGCTCGGCTGGGATCGATGGCTGCAGCTGTCCGGCTCGCCTCGAGGCTTTTCCCGGAAGACCGGGCCTTTAGGACCGAGCTCAGCAACTTCGCTCAGGACCAGCTGAACTGGATCCTCGGCCTCAACCCGTTTGACAGCTGTATGCTTTACGGCCGCGGGAGGAATAACCCGGAGTACATGTTTTTCAATTCCTATGAGTACATGAACGCTCCCGGTGGAATCTCCAACGGGATCACGGCTGGTTACACCGACGAAGAGGACATCGACTACAACCTGCATTTCGCCGTGACCGGAAAGGATGACGACTGGCGCTGGACGGAACAATGGCTGCCCCACGCCTCCTGGTTCCTGTTTGCCGTCGCCGTTGGCGCCGAATAGGTTTATTGCGAAGCGTAGGAGGAATCGCCCATGAATAGAGACAATTCGCACGGCCGCTCCAGACGGTTAGCTCTGGCTGCGGCCATTTGGCTGATTGCGGCCGTCCTTTTGCAGGCGGTGTCGCTCCCGAAGGCCAAGCCGGCCGAGGTCGGCCTCTCGGCCGAGCGACTGGACCGGCTCACCCGGGTGATGCAAGAATACATCGACACGGGGAGGATCGCCGGGATGGTGACGCTCGTCGCCCGCGACGGCCGGGTGGCTTATCTCCGTCCCTTCGGCAAGCTCGACCTCAGAGGGGCGGCCATGCCGGCTGATGGAATCTTCCGCATCGCCTCCCAGACCAAGGCCGTGACGAGCGTTGCCGTCATGATCCTCCAGGAGGAGGGGAAGCTCCTCATCGATGATCCTGTCGCGAGATATATCCCCGAGTTCGCCAATGCTCGGATTGCCGTCCCGTCGGCGGAAAAGAAGGCTAAGGGCTACACAACCGTCCCGGCCAAGCGTCCCATCACGATCCGCGACCTTCTCACCCATACCGCCGGGATTTCGTACGGTGATGGTCCGGCCAAAGATGAGTATATTGCCGCCGGGATCCAGGGCTGGTTCCTGGCCGATAAAGAGGTGCCGATCGGCGAGGTAGTCAAGAAGCTGGCGACTTTGCCTTTTGACGCTCAGCCGGGGGAGAAGTGGGTCTATGGGTATAATACAGACATCTTGGGCTACCTGGTAGAGCGGGTGTCGGGGATGACACTAGCCGAGTTCTTCGCCCAAAAGATCACCGGGCCGCTGGGCATGCCGGACACCCAATTCTTCCTGCCCCAGGACAAGCTCAGCCGGTTCACCTCGGTTTATGGTATAGACGATAAGGGCGGCCTCAAGCTTATGGAAGACGCCCGCGACAATTCCTATGTCAAGGGGCCTCGAGTTTGCTATGCGGGCGGGGCCGGACTCCTGTGCACTGCCGAAGATTACGCCCGGTTCCTACTCATGCTTCAGGGTGGGGGAGAGTTGGGCGGCGTCCGTGTCCTCAGTCCCAAATCCGTCGAGCTCATGACGGTCGATCACGTCGGCAACCTTTATGGGTCCGGGGGCTTTGGACTCGGGTTCTGGGTGACGGACCGGCTCGGCCGGAACGGACAGCCGGGGTCGGTCGGCTCGTTCGGTTGGGGAGGCGCCTACCACACGACCTATTGGGTCGACCCGGCCGAAAAGCTTGTGGCCGTGCTTATGACTCAGCTCATGCCAGCCGGCAACAGCGACCTCCATGCCAAGTTCCGGGCAATGGTGTACCAGTCGATCGTCGATTCCTACGAAAAGCGCTAAGGATCCGATTCAGTAGGCGATCTTCCAGGCTGCTGCCTCTTTCTTAAGAACGCAGACCGCCTTTTCCCCCGCCTTGACCTGGACCTTGGTCTCGAGTGGCTGGGGGGCGAGCAGGATGCGAAGGGTGTAGCTCCCTTCCTTGAGTTTGACCTCGTCTCCGCCGACGATGCCGCGGCCGGCCTCTTCGCCCTTTTCGTTCAACACAACATACTCGAGCTTCAAGGTCTGCTCGAGGGCCGAGAGCAGCTCGCTGGCATTCTTAGCGTCGAGATATCGTCCTTCCGTCGATTTAGCGATGGCCTCGAGCTCGGTGCGGGCCTCTTTCTCCTTGATGTCGAACCCGACGATGTGGACCTTGATCTCCAGGCCGGATTTCTTGATGGCCGGGCCGATCGACTTGACATCGCCGTTGCAGCTTTCGATCCCGTCCGTGACCAGGATGACCGAACCGTTGGGAATTTTCTCGAAATCTTTGATCGCTTCGAGCACGGAGAGGACGAGCGGGGTTTTACCCTTGAGCTGGATCTTGTTCACCGTATCGACGAGCTGTGCTTTGGCGACCGGGCCGATGGGGACCAGAAGCTGGGTGTCCGTGCAGGCCAGCTTATCATTGAGTCCGTAGCGATGGCCGTAGACTCTCATCCCGACGTTCATGGAGTCGGGCAATCCGTTGATGATTTGAGCGAGCACCTTTCGGGCAATGGTGATCTTGGCTTCTCCGCCGATCTGGCCCCACATGGAATTGGAGGCGTCCATGATGATCTCGACATTCCTGCTGGCTTCCTTCTCCGCTCCCTTCTCGAAATCGACCTTGATAAACCCGGAACCGAGCCTCTTGACCGGGGACATATAGATCGGCACATGGCCGCAGCAGAATTCGAGCATGAGCGCGCCGAGGGCGACTCTGTAAATTTCCAAGTTGTCTTCACTGCCCGTACCCTTCCAGCTTCCGTCTTGATTCTGATGGTCAACCAGGAATCGGCACATCCAGTCTTTCCAGATGCGCCAGTCGTCGCCGCCCGAAAGAAACATCGCCCGTGTCCCGTAATACCAGTAATAGAATGCATAGCCGCCTCCGGGCTGTTCGACGTTCCAGCGCGGGGCGTAATCCTGCATGAAGCGAAGAGCGGGCGGGACCGCTGGATCCTGAGGAAATCCAGAGAGCTGAAGCGAGAGCGCTCCCATCCCCGCTCTAGCGCAGGAATCGCCAGAATCCCCCGGGGCATCATAGCGGAAAGAGCCGTCGCTTTTGCCCTGAAGAGACCGGACAAACTTGGCCGCAGACGGGAAGACATAATCAGGGACGACAAAACCGGCATTCACCGCCGCTTTGAGCGCCAGGATCTGCCATCCGCTGACCGAGAGATCACTGCTGTTACTGCTCGGATTATATCTCCAGCCGCCATAATATTGGCTGTCGGCCTTTAAGGGTCCGCCCAGTGTCTCCGGCTTGTGCTCGGTGTTTTGGGAGCGGATGATCAAGTTGATGGCATCCTGGGCGATGGGCTCGAGGCTCGAATCATTCAAATCGACAAGCGCCTCGATCAGGCCCAGAGTGGCGATCGCGTGCTCGTACATGGCGTCCGTGCCCAGTTGGCCGCCATAGTAAGCCGCATCCTTCGACCCTTCCGGATACTTCGAGCTGGGCTTGTAGATGGATTTGAGATATTGAACGGCGGGCTTGATATTGGTCGAATAATCCTTCGGGACGCACTTGGCGCCGATAAGAGCCATGAGGGAAAGGCCGGTAAATGCTGTTTCATACCCTGACCACGAGCCATCTTTCTGTTGTTTGGAAGCGAGCCAATCGAGCGCTCTGATCAGGGCCTGTTGGACTTCCTCCGCTGTCGCCGGTGGCTTTTGCGGTTTTCCGGCGTAGAGCGTGTATTCGCTGCCGGTGTTCTTCCCGACCCTTACTTGGACTCTCATATAATAAGTGCCCGGCTTGAACTTCATCTTGACGATTTCTTCGCCCTCTCCGATTTCACCCCGCCAGGAATAATCCAGCCGGTTCTCCTTGAGGTCGAGGAGCTCGAAATTCCATCTCACCTCTGGAACGCCGGACAGCTGCATGACGATTGTCTCCAGCGCCGGCTCCCCAGCGTTCACAATATAATAATCTGAGTCTCCGTTTGCATTGATCCGGCCAGTGAACGGCACATTCAGCTTGATTTCATTGGCCCGTTTGATCTCATCGTTGGGTTCGGCTTCAGTGCCTTCCCGCCAAGGCCCAAGAAGGCGCGTGCTCAGATTGTACCTGTCGGTGATATTCTTCTGATACCCGGTCACCACGATGTAATAGACGCCCGGCGTGACTGTGAGATAGGGGACGGATTCCGGCTCACCCTTTGCCCCGTCCGTTGCCATCCAGAGCTGCTTTCCGCCTTGATCGAGGATCTGGAACCGTCCGTCTGAGCCCGGGACGGCGCTGAGGTCAATCTGGATGTTATTCTTGCCCGGATTTTCGACGTTGAGCTTAAAATAATCGTCATTCCCACCGATGAGATAATAGCCCTGGACGCTCTGGCCGAGCCGGAGTTCCGTCGCTTCCTCTTTTCTGTCGTTCGGCTCGGCTTCCATCCCGTCTTGCCAGGGCCCCAGGGTTTTGGCGCTCAAAGTATAAGGGTCTTTAGTGTTAGCCTCGTGAGCCCAGGCATTGACATAATAGACTCCCTGGGCCAAAGCCAGGTTGAAGATAGATTCAGGTCCGTTCTTTTCAGTATCGTTCACACTCCAGATATTCCTTGCTTTATCATTATAGAGATAGATCTGTCCGTTGACTTCCGGCACGGCCGAGAGGTCGATCTGGACGAGGGTCTTTCCTGGAGCGTCAATGGTCAGCTTGTAGTAGTCCTCATCGAGCTTGTGGTCGAAATAGCCCTGGACGCTCTGGCCGAGTTTGAGGTCATTGGCCCACTCCCGCCTGTCATTCGGTTCGGATTCCCAGCCCTCCTGCCAGGCGCCTGTGATCTTCGTGGTCAATGTATATTTTTCTTGGGCTGCTTTTCCGCCGAGGTAGATACGGATGTAATAGACTCCTGGCTCGACGGGGAAACGGGCGATGGACTCGGCCGCGTTTTTCGGGGCGTCGTTGACTTCGCTGAGCTTTTGGCCGTTGGCATCATAGAGGTACAGATAGGTGTCGACCTCCGGGACGGCGCTGAGGTCAACCTGAAGATAATTTTTTCCCGATTTGTCGACGGCGAGCTTATACCAATCGTCGTCATTATTTTGTTGGACGCCGCCCTCAACATTGTCTCCGATACGGACCTCCTGGGCCAGCTCTCGCTTGTCATTGGGCTCAGCTTCCATCCCTTCCTTCCATGGCCCCAGGCTTTTTAAGGCGAGGACGTATTTGTCTTGGAGATTGGCTTTGTCACCCCAGACCGCAGTGTAAAAGATGCCCTGAGGTAGAGCGAGATTGAAAATGGACTCGGGGCCGCGCCCGCTAAGTTCCCAGATCTTTCCTCCTTGATCGTTGTAAAGATAGAGGTATTCTAAGACCCCGGGAACGGCGGAAAGGTCAATTTGAATCAGGGTTTTGCCGGGACCTTCGAGCACAAACCTGAAATAGTCATAATCGCCGTTGACCTGGAAAGTGCCCTCGACGCTCTCTCCGATGCGGATTACCTGGGCCAACTCTCGCTTGTCGTTGGGTTCGACCTCGGACTTGACCTGGGCCAGAGCGGGCAAAACAAGCAGCAGAGAGATGAAAACGGATGAACAGCCGAAAAGAAGGGCCCTCATTTTCCTCCATGCTTCCATCATCGCCGCCTCCTTCTTGTGCTTATGCTGCCACGGACACAATTATGATCGGCACAAGCCAATAACCTGATCTATTCATAAATAATGCCAAAGGGGAGGGCGTATGTTTTATCAGTCACCCTCTTCCTGACCCTCTCCCGTCCAGGGAGAGGGTAGCTTTTTTACGCAAGCACACACACACTCTCTCTCTCTCTCTCTCTCTCTCTCTCTCTCTAATGAACCGTCCAAAGTCAAAGCATTGAATTCAATTCAGAGTCCACTTATCCTCGACTTTCTTGAGCGTGCGAATCTCTGTTGCGCCGGCCTTGATCGTCACCTTGATCTCGATCGGCTGCGGGGCGAGCAGGATGCGGAGAGTGTAAGCCCCCTCCTTGAGTTTGACCTCGTCCCCGCCGACGGTGCCACGGCCGGCTTCTTCGCCCTTTTCGTTCAACACAACATACTCGAGCTTCAAGGTCTGCTCGAGGGCCGAGAGAAGTTCGCTCGCATTCTTGGCGTCGAGATAACGTCCTTCCGTTGACTTGGCGATGGCTTCGAGCTCCGCCCGTGCTTCCTTCTCCTTGATGTCGAACCCGACGATGTGGACCTTAAGCTCCAGCCCGGATTTCTTGACGGCCGGGCCGATCGACTTGATGTCTCCGTTACAACTTTCGATCCCGTCCGTGACCAGGATGACCGAACCGTTGGGAATTTTCTCGAAATCTTTGATCGCTTCGAGCACGGAGAGGACGAGCGGGGTTTTACCCTTGAGCTGGATCTTGTTAACCGTATCGACGAGCTGTGCTTTGGCGACCGGGCCGATGGGGACCAGAAGCTGGGTGTCCGTGCAGGCCAGCTTATCATTGAGTCCGTAGCGATGGCCGTAGACTCTCATCCCGACGTTCATGGAGTCGGGCAATCCGTTGATGATTTGAGCGAGCACCTTTCGGGCAATGGTGATCTTGGCTTCTCCGCTGATCTGGCCCCACATCGAGTTTGAGGCATCCATGATAATCTCAACATTTTTGGTGATCTCTTTCTCCGCGCCCTTCTCAAAATCGACCTTAATGAATCCTGAGCCGAGCCTCTTAACCGGTGACATGTAGATCGGCACGTGCCCGCAGCAGAACTCGAGCATCAGGGCGCCTAGAGCGACCCTGTAGGTATCCAGGCCTTTTTCACTGCTCGTCCCATCCCAGCTTCCATCTTGATTCTGATGGTCAACCAGGAACCGGCACATCCAGTCTTTCCAGATACGCCAATCGTCGCCGCCCGAGAGATACATCGCCCGTGTCCCGTAATACCAATAATAAAATGCGTAACCTCCCCCCGGCTGTTCGACGTTCCAGCGCGGGGCGTAATCCTGCATGAAGCGAAGAGCGGGCGCGACCGCCGGGTCCTGAGGGAATCCGCAGAGCTGTAAAGAGAGCGCCCCCATCCCGGCCCGGGCACAGGAATCACCCGAGTTTCCTGGTGAATCATAGCAAAAAGACCCGTCTTGCTTGCCTTGGAGAGAACGGACAAATCCGGCCGCTGCGGGGAAGATATGTTCAGGAACAGAAAAACCGGCATTCACGGCCGCTTTGAGGGTGAGGATCTGCCAGCCGGAGACTGAGATATCACTGCTGGTGGAGTCCGGATTATATCTCCAACCCCCATAATATTGGTTGTCGGGCTTAAAAGGTCCGCTCAGTGTCTCTGGCTTGTGCTCGGTGTTTTGGGAACGGATGATCAAGTTTATGGCATCCTGGGCGATGGGCTCGAGGCTCGAATCATTCAAATCGACAAGCGCCTCGATCAGGCCCAGTGTCGCAATCGCGTGCTCGTACATGTCCTTCGATCCCAGTTGGCCGCCATAATAAGCCGCGTCTTTTGAGCCTTCCGGGTACTTTGAGGCCGGAGTGTATCTGGATTTTAGAAAGTTGAGCGCCGCCTTGACGCTGGCGGAATAATCCTTCTGAACACACTTGGCGCCGATAAAAGCCATCAAGGAAAGGCCGGTAAATGCTGTTTCATACCCTGACCACGAGCCGTCTTTCTGTTGTTTGGAAGCGAGCCAATCGAGCGCTTTGATCAGGGCCTGCTGGACTTCCTCGGCCGTCGCCGGCGGCCTTTGTGGCTTTCCAGCATATAGTGCATATTCGCCGCCGGTGTTCTTTCCACCCCTCACTTGGATTCTAAAATAATATGTCCCCGGCTTGAACTTCATCTTGACGATTTCTTCGCCCTGGCCGGTTTCTCCCCACGACGAATAATCGAGCCGGTTATCTTTGGAGTCACGTAGCTCGAAATTCCATCTCACCTCCGGCACGCCGGAAAGCTGCATGACGATAATTTCGACCCCGGGCGCGGGCACGTTCAAAATATAGTAATCCGTATCATTGTTCGCATTGATCCGCCCGGTCAGCGGCGCATTCAGCTTGACCTCACTGGCCCGTTTGATCTCATCGTTGGGTTCGGCTTCAGTGCCTTCCCGCCAAGGCCCAAGAAGGCGCGTGCTCAGAGAATACTTTGTGGTGATATTCTTCTGATAGCCTTTCACCCAGACATAATAGGTGCCCGGATCAACGGTGAGATAGGCGACCGATTCAGGTTCACCCTTCGACATCTCATTGATCCTCCAGAGTGATCTGCGGTTTTCGTCCTCGAAGTCGAACTCCGCGTCCACCCCGGGAACCGCCCCGAGGTCAACCCGAATGTGATTCCGTCCGGGCTCGTCGACGATGAGTTTGTAGTAATCTTGGTCACCGTCATATTGATAATAGCCTTCTACGCTCTGTCCAAGATGGAACTCCGTCGCGTTTTCCCAACGATCATTCGGCTCAGCCTCCATCCCCACCTTCCAGGGGCCTAGGATATTTGTGCTCAGCGTGTAGGCATCTTTCGCGTTGGCCTCGCGACCCCAGACTTCAATATGATAGACGCCTTGCGCCAAGGCGAGGTTGAAGATCGATTCAGGTCCGCCTTCACTCGACTCAATGCCCGACCAGATCGAGTTTCCTTTCTCATCCCGAAGGGTCAGGCTATCATTGACTCCCGGGACAGGGGAGAGGTCGATCTGGACAAGAGTCTTGCCAAGCATGTCATTGGCGACCTTGAAATAATCATAATCTCCCTTCTTCTCGAAATAGCCTTTGACGCTCTGGCCGAGTTTGAGGTCATTGGCCGACTCGAGGCGATCGTTGGGCTCGGCTTCCTGGCCTTCCTGCCAGGGGCCGAGCAAGCGAGCGATGAGAGAATATTTATTATTGATATTCTTCTGATAGCCTTTCACCCGGATATAATAGGTAGCTTCAGTGACTGTAAAGTGCTTAACAGATTCCGGCTCGCCTTTGGAGAAATCGTTGGCATCCCAGAGTACATTCTCTTTTGGGTCAAGAATTACAAACCTCACATCCACGTCCGGAACAGCGCTGAGGTCGACCTGGATATTGCTTTTGCCCGGGTTATCGATGATGATTTTGTAGTAATCTTCATCGCCCTCCTTTTGAAAATAGCCTTCCATGTTTTGACCGAGCCGGAGGTCTGTCGCTTCTTCTTTGCGGTCATTCGGCTCCGCCTCTATCCCTTCCTGCCAGGGGCCCAGGATTTTTGTGCTCAGAGTGTATTTGTCGTTTCTATTGATCTCCCGGGCCCAGGCATTGATGTAATAGATACCCTGGGCCAAGGCCAGGTTGAATATGGATTCGGGGCCATTCTTGTCCGTGTCATTTACCCGCCAGATCTCACTTCCCTTATCATTATAAAGATAAATCTCACCGTTTACTCCCGGAACGGCTGAAAGCTCGATTAGAACGAGGCTCTTACCCGGCGTATCGATAATCAGCTTGTAGAAATCTTCGTCGCGCTTATGATCGAAATACCCCTGGACGGTCCGGCCTAACTTAAGGTCATTGGCCCTTTCGCGGCTGTCGTTGGGCTCGGATTCCCAGCCTTCCTGCCAAGGCCCGGTGGTTTTTATGGATAGTACATACTTTTCCTTGACTGCTTTTCCGTAGCCATAGAGCCGGATGTAGTAAATTCCCGACTCCACGGGAAAGCGGATTATGGATTCAGCCCCATTTTCCGGGGCGTCGTTGATTTCCTTGAGCTGTTGTCCGTTGGCATCAAGGACATAGAGATAGTTGTCTATTCCGGGGACCGCACTGAGGTCTGCCTGAAGATAGTTTTTTCCGGATTTCTCTACGGTCAGCTTGTACCAATCGGAATCGTAGTCTTTCTGGAAGTAGCCTTCGACAATTTCCCCAATGCGGATCTCCTGTGCCTGCTCGCGGCTGTCATTCGGCTCGGCTTCCTGCTTGATCTGGGCCCAGGTTGAGCTGGCAGTGCTACAAAATAACAAACCCGCAACAATCGAAAAGAAAAAGATGCCCCTAGAACGATTTGCTAAAAACTTCAGCATGCGGATGAACCCCTTTCCTTGATCTGAGTCACCAATCTCACGGTGATATTTTTTCACCCTTTTCTGCCCAATTCTCTCTGTCGACATGGAAGCAAAGCTCTGACATTACGTCCATGCTGCCGCTTAGGAAACCGAGGATGGCGAACGTCTCGCTCATTGCCATCTTCAATGCAAAATGCATTAAAGATCCACTGACCCCGCCCACAAGGCAGGTGATCGCATGGCAAAAAGCCGTCAATATGCTGGAGGATAAAGTCGCGCGGATGACACACATTGATATCGAGGCCGTGTGAATTGCCGTGAGGATGTATTCAGTGTAAGTCTGGCCTCCTTCAGGCCCGAGGCCGAGAAGCGATCCTCTGTTGGGATCGAACCGCCACCAGCAGAAGACTTGGCGATCTCCGACTTGAACTTCTTTTTCCGGTGCCAAAACGATGCAGCCCGCTCTGAGATCCTGCTCGATCCGGGCGCGATTATCTTCAGATGTGCCCAACTGCTGCAGGCCGGTCCCTGATGAATCGTCCAGGGTCACCCAGCCGATCTGCTGTTTCCTCGATTCCATAAAGGCCTCAGCGGCGCTATCGAGGCTCCCTCCGATCCCCTTGAGCAGGAGAGTTTCCGCGTTCGAATCCAGCACACCCTGATAGATTTTCGCCCGGAGCGCGTTCGATCCGGAATTTGGCCCCAGAGATATTTCGTTAGAGACAATATCAAAGCCGGACCGTATCCGGATCTTTCCGCTCAGGTCGAGAAGAGGTCTTTCGACGAAGCAGATGATGTTCGGCTGACTTATGGCCACATCTTTGCCGAGCTCAGTCCAGCTCAGCCGGGCAGACGCTAGAATAAAGGCAGCGCCGGGCAGTGGAGTCAGATTCTGGAGTTTGCCGAAGGTTTCTCCAAGGTTTTTAGCTGTATTTACGGGGGTCAATATTTCCTTCAAGGCCTGGCGGTTGGGGAGTAAGCGAGAGGCCAAGAGATAGCTGGCATACTCAGGCGATAGACGATGGGCTTGGAGAAAGACCTCGCTTTCGCCAAGCAGGGTTAGGCCGCGTTCCAGGCGGATCGAGTCGCTAATGGGGGGCGCAGGAATTTCGGGTTTCTTTCGCAAGGCCGGACCGATAAGGTCGAAGCCCTGGCGCCGGATTGTCTGATCCGGGACGCCGGGAACATGAATCGTGTATTCGAACCATTCTGCAGTCAAGAAGGATTCCTCGGGCTTTTCTTCTTCCTCCTTGCCGCCCAACGCTCCCAGGATCCCTCCGGTGATCCCTTGGACACCGGAGGGCCGGCCTTTTTTCCCGGGATTCTTGTTGACATCTCCTGCGCTTGTGAAACTGGATTGGGCGACGACTTCGGAACCGACTGCCAGGACAGGCTGCCATTCTTTTTCTTCGAGCACAAGGGTTTTGAGACGGCGGACCGGGTCCTTTTCCCCCGCGAGGCCCCAGTCCTTCGGCCAATTCATCGGAACGTGCCGGATGACCACCCTCTGTCCGAGCAACTCAGCGGGATAGAGCTCGTGTTCGAGGACCGTCTTTTCCTCCACGGTTCCATTTTTCCATTGCTCGACGATGATGCGCAGGTTGACGGAATGAACCAGGCTCCTGTCGATATCATCCGGCTGCAGCACGTTCTCGGCCGGGCAGAAAGCCGATCCCGGGGCCATGTCTGTGGTCGCGGGGTCAAGGTCAGTCCAGGCCCCTCCGTCTTGAATTTGGACCCACCAGTGGTCCCGAAGCGCCTCTATCCTGGCGTCAGCCTTTTCTATTCTTCCTTTCTTGGCGTATTTTTGGACCGCTGCGCTGATGAATTCCAGCTGTTCGGTGACACGCCCGGTCAAGTCCCGGGAGAATTGCTCTCTCTCCTTAACCACTCGATCGATGGTCCTTTTTAAGAATTCCGGATCAGTTTTATAGCGGGCCGAAAACTCATTTGTGAATTTATCTGCCTCTTGAGGGGAGAATTGACTGAGCCCGGCGTCCTGGTCATCCCGCCGGGCCTGGCTTTTTTCAACTATATCCCGGGCCACTTTTTCCGACAGACGACCTTGAGCCAAGCGGACTTCGACTCCGGCCAGCCGCAGAAGCTCATGAAGCAATAAAGCCCGATCGAGGCTGCTTCCCCACCGGTCCATCAACACGCCGACCGGCCCGCGAAGAACCCCCTGATAGGGGAGAAGACGCGTGTTGTCTCTGACCCATTGGAAAATCGCCTTGGGGTCCTGTTCCAAACGATCCACGATCACCTGCGGCTCAAAAGTGTCGCGTGGAATTTCCTTGGACGTCTCTTCGAGTGCCAAGAAATATTGGTCCAGGTCTGACGCTAACCGATCCCAATCCTTCTGAGTGAAGGGTTTCGACGATCTCGCAGCCTGAGTTTCGCTCGGGGGGCAGCCGGCGCACGGATCATCGCTCTTATCTGATTGAGTAGAATTGTCTGATTCTGCGGTTTCTTGGTTGCTTGCCGTTTCTGTTTTTGGCGCCTCACTCTTTTCTGTTTTTTCTACTCGGTTAGATTTTTTGGCCGTCTCAGTCTTTTCCTGATTACTGGATTTGGAGCAGGAGGTGAAGCAGGACATGTAAAGGAAAGCGAAAATGGTGAAGAAGACCAAGATTTTGTTGTTCTTTAGATGGTAGTTGAAATCGGCCATGAGACCCTCCTTTTTATAGCTAATTGTTCAGAAAAGGATGAAGCGGTTCCGCTTCCATCCTGATCAAAAGATACTGCCGTTATTGAACAAATGTCAAGAAAATAGCGAAGCTGTCGAAATGCCTTCTTCTCCCTCTATTGAAGGACCCATTTTCCTTCGGCCTTTTTCAAGACCAGAGCCAGTTTTTCGCCGACCTTGAGGCTGATTTTTTTCTCAAGCGGCTGCGGGGCGAGCAGCACGCGGAGCGTGTAGGTGCCTTCTTTGAGCTTGACCTCGTCACCGCCAACGGTTCCTCTCCCGGCCTCTTTTCCCGTTTCATCGAGCACCGCATACTCGAGCTTGAGCGTCTGTTCGAGCGCCGAAAGAAGCTCCCCGGCATTCCGGGCGTCGATGTAGCGGCCGTCAGTCGATTTGGCGATCGACTCCAACTCTTGGCGGGCGGCCGCCTCTTTGATGTCGAAACCGACGATATTGACCTCGAGCTCCAGGCCCGACTTCTTAATGGCCGGGGCGATCGACTTGATATCGCCCTTGCAACTTTCGATCCCGTCGGTCACCAGGATGATGCTCCCGTTTGGGATCTTCTCGAAGTCCTTGATGGCTTCAAGGACGGAAATGACGAGCGGCGTCCGTCCCTTGGTCTGGATCTTGTTGACGATTTCGACGAGCTTTGCCTTCTGGACCGGCCCGATGGGCACGAGCAGCTCCGTGTCCCGGCAGGCATTGTCGTAGTCGTCAGTCGGGAAGCGGTGGCCGTAAACCCGCAGCGCGACGTTCATCGAGTCCGGCAACCCGTTGATGGTCTGGCTCAGCACCCGCCGGGCGGCCGCGATCTTCGTTTCCTTTCCGACCATACCAGTCATAGAGTTCGAGGCGTCCATGATGATCTCGACACTCCTGGGGCCTTCCTTTTCCGCGTCTTTTTCGAATTTGACCTGGATGGAACCGGGGATCCCGCGCTTGACGGGAGACATATAGATGGGCACGTGGCCGCAGCAGAACTCGAGCATCAGGGCGCCGAGCGCGGCCCTGTAGATTTCCATGGATTCGGCCTCTTCCTGCTGGGCGCCCTCCCAGTTTCCGCTCGGATTCTGATTGTCGACGAGCAACCGGCACATCCAGTCCTTCCAAGTCCGCCAATCCTCGCCTCCGGCCATGAACATGACCCGAGTTCCGTAATACCAGTAATAGAAGGGATAGCCCTCTCCGGGATACTCCAGATTCCAGACGGGGCCGGAGTTCTGCATATAGCGGATGGCCGGAGGGATCATGGGATCCTTGGGATGACCGCAGAGCTGGAGGGCAAAGGACCCCATCCCCGCCCTGGCGCAGGACTC
>Ga0315277_10000592_pt1 | contig 56918 bp, 44 predicted proteins | sample YL17G05_15_MG_FD_203695 | JGI IMG/M metagenome (GOLD analysis project Ga0315277, IMG submission 203695) | Sediment microbial communities from Yellowstone Lake, YNP, Wyoming, USA - YL17G05_15 | ecosystem: Environmental > Aquatic > Freshwater > Lake > Sediment | place: USA: Wyoming | collected... | reverse complement strand
CGGAAACGCGTCCACGCGCACCTGAGCCTTGTTGCCTAGCTTGATCCGCCCCAGCCACGGCTCGGGCACGAAGACGCGCGCGAAGGTGTGGCTGGTCAACAGAATCGTCGCCACCTCGCGGTTCGGCGCGAGCACGTCGCCCAGCTTCACACTCAACACTTCCAGTACGCAGTTCGTGGGCGCCACGACGCGCATCTCGCGGAGTTGCGTGTCCAGCTCGGCCAACTGCGCCTTCATCTGGGCGATGCGCTCGGGTCGCGTGCCGGCAAGCAACAGGTCGTAGCGGCTCTTCGCGGCGGCGGCGCTCTTTTCCAGCGATTGCTCGCCCGCCACGGCGCGGTCGCGGTCAGCCTCGGGAAGAGTCTTGGCCGCGAAAAGTTCCTCGGCGCGCTTGCGTTCGATGCGGGCGAGGTCCAACTGGGCGACTTGCGCCTCCCACTCGGCCTTGGCTGTCGAGATTTCCTGCGGACGCGGACCGGCTTCGAGTTCGGTCAGCGACGCGACGAGTTGGTCGCGTTTGGCCTGAAGTTCCGCCGCGTCGAGTTCCACGATGACCTGCGCGTTGGTCAGCGTTTCGCCTTCCTGCGCGAAGATGCGCTCGACGCGTCCGCCGTAGCGCGACGCCAGGTGCGCCTCGTCGGTTTCAATCGTGCCGGAGACGGAGTTGGAAGGCTCGCCGGGCTTGCAGCCGGCAAGCGGCAAAATCAAAGCGAGGCTGGCAGTGAGTGAAAGGAAGCTCGTTTTCACGCGCCGCCAGCATAGCAGCCGGTGGTTGGGCCACCAATCAGAATTGGCGCGAGGCGCCGGCCGGCCGTTCAGGAACGGTCCCCGTCAATCAACCTTCCCAAGCCACCGAGGACCGAGCCTTCTTCCTTGCCGCCGTAAGCGCGCGAGGCCGCGACGATACGGTTGGCCATCCGGCTGAACGGCAGGGATTGCAGCCAGATTCTTCCCGGACCGCGCAAAGTGGCGAAGAACAACCCCTCGCCGCCAAACAGGGCGGACTTGATGCCGCCGACGAACTGGATGTCGAAATCCACGCTCGGTTGGAAGCCGACGATGCAACCGGTGTCCAAACGAAGGAGTTCTCCGGGCGCCAACACGCGTTCACAAATCGTGCCGCCAGCATGCATGAACGCCCAACCGTCGCCCTGCAATCGTTCCATGATGAAACCCTCGCCGCCGAACAAGCCCGCGCCGATGCGTTTGTTGAAGGCGATGCCTACGCTCACGCCTTTGGCCGCGCACAGGAACGAATCCTTTTGCGCCCAAATCTCGCCGCCGAGTTCCGCCAGATGCACTGGAATGATCTTGCCCGGATATGGCGCGCCGAAGGCGACACGTTTCTTCCCCTGGCCGCGGTTTTGGAACACGGTCATGAACAGTGATTCGCCGGTGAGCAGGCGTTTACCCGCGCTCATCAGTGCGCCGAGGAAGCCGCTGTTCTGCTGCGAGCCGTCGCCAAAGATCGTCTCCATGGCAATGCCGTCGTCCATGTACATCATGCCGCCGGCCTCGGCGACCGCAGCTTCCATCGGGTCGAGTTCCACTTCGACGAACTGCATGTCGTCGCCGAAGATTTTGTAGTCAATCTCGTGCATCTGGTTCATGGCTTGCCTTTCACGCTGGTTTTGTTTTGCGGGGGAATGATGTCGGGAGGTCGCGCGGCGCGCATCTACAAAATTGGACCAAGGGTGTAGCCGCTGCCGCTGCGTCGCAAAGGGTTCGCCGTCTCACGTTGGCGGCTACGAACGGTCAGTTGGCTCCAGCTTGAGCGGCCGGTCGTGGTCAAGGTGTTCGTGACAGATGCCGAAGAACGCAGCGCGGGTTACCGCACGGCGGATGGCGTAAAGGAAGCGCTCGGAATCCTCGCCCAGTCCTTCGCCGATGTAATTTGTGAACAACTTCATGCGCTGGGCCTGCAGAAGCTCCGAGACGTTGGGGGTGCAATTCGCCTCCCACAGCGCCTCGATGTAGGCAAGCACGTCGCGTCCGGCTGGGTAAACGACCGTTTCGCCGCGCAGGCGTTGGCGGATTTGCTCGAAGAGCCACGGGTTGCGGATGGCGCCGCGGCCAATCATCAACCCGCGGGCCTTGGTTTGCGCCAACACGTCGAGCGCTTGCTCGGCGGAATAGACGTGGCCGTTCGCAATCACGGGGCAGGGCATGGCTTCGGCCGCGCGCCGGATTAGATCGTAGCGGACGGGCAGGCAATAGCGCTGGGCGACCGTTCGCGCGTGGACGGTGAGCAGGTCAAGCGAGTGCTTCGCAAAGATCGGCAACAGTTCGTCGAAAACCGCTTCGGAGTCGAAGCCGATGCGCGTCTTGACGGTGAATTTGATGCTTACGGCCTCACGCAACGCGCCGAGGGTGGCATCCACGCGCTGCGGATCGCGGAGCAGGCCGCCGCCAGCGCACTTTTTGTAAACCACCGGCGCGGGGCAGCCGAGGTTCAGCTCAATCGCGGCGATGGGCAGTTGCTCGAGTTGCTTCGCGGTGCGAACGAGCGAAGGGATGTCGTTGCCGATCATCTGCGCCACCACCGGGCGTCCGGTGGGATTCGCACGGACGGATTCAACAATCCATTTCTCCAAGTGCGACACGGCATGGACGCGAAAATACTCGGTCCAATAAACGTCCGCGCCGCCGCGTTGGTGGACAAGCCCCCAGAACGCGGAATCCGTGACCTCCTGCATCGGCGCGAGGGCGAGAATCGGCGCCGGGCTTTTCAGCAGGGCCTCAAACTGCTCGGGTGGATTCACGCAACCGGGGACGCGGACGGTTTCTTTGGTCCAAGCAGAACGCCCACGACCCACGCCACCACCAGCGTCACCGTGGCGCCCATCAAGGTAACCCAAGGCCAGAAGACCTTGTGCGTCTCGGTTTTACCCGCATCGTCGACCGCCCACGAGAACTGGCTGACGCCGATCATGAACACCAACCCCGCGAGCATGCCGGCGATGACCGGCACGGCGCGCCCGCTCTTCCAAAACACTGCCAGAAACAACCCGCCCAACAACGCGCCGCCGGTCAGCCCGCGCAACGTGAAGGCAGCGTTCAGCACGAAGGCTACTTCACGGCTGAGGTAGGCGACGAGGATCAGGATGGCGGCCCAACCCACCGTGCTGAATTTGCTGAACTGGAAGTAGAATTCCTCGCTGCGTTTCCCGTGCTGGCCCTTGACGAAATCCATCGTGCTCACACTCGCAAGTGACGTGAGCGCGGAACTGACCGACGACATCGCCGCCGACAGGATCGCCACGATGAGACAGCCGCGAAGCACGTGCGGCACTTCGGTCATCATGAAGATGGGGAAGATGAAGTCGTTGGCCTTGATGCCGGCGCGCGCCTCCGGCAGCGGAATTTGGAATGGATGGTTCTGGTAAAACACCCAAAGCATCGCGCCCGTCAGCAGGAAGATCAGGAACAACGGGAAGATCAGGACCGCGCTCAGGACTAACGCCTTGCGGCCATCGGCGACGTTTCTGCAAGCCAACACGCGCTGGACGATGAGTTGTTCCGCGCCGTGCGTGCTCATGACCATCACCGTGCCGCCGATGACGCCCATCCAGATATTGAACGGCTCGGTCAGGCTGAAGTGGGGATTTAGCCAATGCAGCTTGCCCGCCGCCGCCGCTGTTTTCATCACGCCCGCAAATCCTCCGTCCACGAGCGTGGGGATGTAGCAAATCGCGAAAAGCCCGCCGAGGAGGAATAGGACGAATTGCACCGCGTCAGTCCAGATCACCGCCTTCACACCGCCGACGTAGGTGTAAACCAGCGACAGCACTACGAACAAAACGATCGCCGGCACGACGCTGACGCCGAGCATGAGTTGAATCGGAATCGAAACGACATACACGCGGACGCCGGCAGCCAGCGTTTCGCTGATGAGGAAAAACCCTCCGGCAGTTTGGCGTGCGGAAGCGCCCAGCCGATCCGCGAAAAGCTGATACGGCGAGTAGATTTCGCCCTTGAGATAGTGCGGCACCATCACCACCGCGAGAATGAGCCGCGCGATGACATAGCCAACGATCATCTGGATGAACGCGATGTCGCTGCCGTAGGCCAGGGCAGGCACGCCAATGATGGTGAGCGCGCTGGTTTCCGCGGCGACGATCGAGAGCCCGATGCCCCACCAAGGCGTATTCTTGCTGCCGAGAAAATAATCGCGAACGTTTCGCTGGTCCTTCCCAAACCACATCCCCAGCGCAATGATGCCGCCGAGGTAGGCGAAGATGATCAGCCAGTCCGCGAGGTTGAAATGGGTGTTCATCGGAAGGCGCGCTCAGGACCTTCCAGGTTACGTGAATTGGCGGCGGGGGACACGTTTCATAACAGCCGGCCTTGCGCGCGTTCCTTCATCAGCGCCTCGACGAGCTTGGGCCCGCGGCTGTTCCGCCGTTCGATGATGTGTTTATTGAGCGTCGGGTCGTAGGGCACAGGATAACGTCCGTCATAGCACGCCATGCAGAATGAGTTATTCGGCCGACCTGTGGCCTTGACCATGCCATCGAGCGAGAGGTAATGCAGCGAGTCCGCCTTGAGATACTTGCGGATGGCTTCGAGCGAGTGATTCGCTGCCATCAACTTGCTCCGGTCGGGGAAATCAATACCGTACACGCACGGGTTCATGTGTGGCGGGCAGCTCACGCGGACGTGAACTTCCTTCGCGCCGGCTTCCTTCAGCGTGTTGACGCGCGCCTTGCACGTCGTGCCGCGCACGATCGAATCGTCCACCACCACCACGCGCTTGTCCCACACGAGTTCCGCGATGAGGTTCAACTTCACGCGCACGTTGAAATCGCGGATGAGCTGCGTCGGCTGGAGAAAACTACGTCCGACGTAGTGATTCCGAACAAACGCCATCTCGTACGGGATGCCGCTTTCGAGCGAAAATCCGAGCGCCGCGCAATTGCCGCTGTCCGGCACAGGAACGATCAAATCAGCCTCCACCGGATGCTCGCGGGCCAATTGCCGGCCCATCTCGACCCGCGCCCGGTGGACGTTTGTCCCCGCAATGGTGCTGTCCGGCCGCGCGAAATAGACGTACTCGAAGATGCAGAAAGCGCGCTCCTGTTTTTCCGGAAACGCCTGAAGGCTCGTGACGCCGTGCTCGTTGATGATGACAATCTCGCCCGGTTCGACGTCGCGCACGAACTTGGCGTGAATGAGATCGAATGCGCAAGTTTCGCTGGAAAGCACCCACGCGTCATCCACGCGACCAAGCGAAAGCGGACGAAACCCATGCGGATCGCGCACGCCGATGAGCTCCTTCTCCGTCATGATGACGAGCGAGAACGCGCCTTGGATGCGGCGCATGGCCTGCACCAGCGTGTTGTCCGAACCGTTGCACAACGGTTGGGCCATCAGGACCAGGATGATCTCGCTGTCCACCGTGGTCTGGAAGATCGAGCCTTTGAGTTCCAGTTCCTCGCGCAACTGCGCGGCGTTGGTCAGATTGCCGTTGTGCGCGATGGCGATCTGGCCGCGCGCGCAATCCACCGTGAGCGGCTGCGCATTGCGCAAGTGCGACGAGCCGGTCGTCGAGTAGCGCGTGTGGCCGATGGCGATGTTGCCGGTCAACGCCTGCAGCGCCGTTCCATCGAACACTTGCGGCACGAGCCCCATGCCCTTGTGCGTGTGGAACTCCTTCCCGTCGGACGAAACGATTCCGGCGCTCTCCTGCCCGCGATGCTGCAAGGCGAACAGGCCGTAGTACGTCAACTCGGCCGCCTTTGTGTGGCCGAAAACGCCGAAGACTCCGCAATAGTGTTTGGGGTGATGCTGCATGGCTAGCTCATCGCTCGCGCGATCGAATTCCACCAGAGATCGTGCAGTTCCCGCAAGTCCCAGTTGAATTCGCTTGCGCCGGTCTTGATCGCCAGCTTGTCGCCGCCCACGGTGCCGATGCGCAGCGCGGGGACGCCGAGCAACTTTGCGCGTTCGACGACTTTCACGGCGTCGAGTGCCGCGCAGGTGATGACAACGCGCGACTGTGTTTCGCCGAAGAGCAGGGCGTCCAACCGCGACGTGCTGCCGGCATCTTGCCGGCAGTTCTGACTTTTTGGCAAGGGACGAGTTTGATCTGCCGGCAAGATGCCGGCAGCACGCTGGGTCAAATCCACCGTCGCGCCGATCAATCGCGGGGTTTCGCGCGCGATGAGTTGCGAAACGCAACTTTCGGCGAGCGCGACGGCCAACCCGCCTTCGCTGCAATCGTGCGCGCTCTTGATGCCGCCCGCCTGAATCAAACCCAGCAACGTGGTGTGCAGGGTCTTGGCGGTTTCCAAATCGCAGCGCGGCGGGTTGCCGGTTTTCATGCCGTGGACGACTTGCAGGTACGCCGAGCCACCCAGGCCCCGCAAAGGATCGCCCACGTCCACCGGCTCGCCGAGCAGGATGATGGCGTCACCGTCGTCCTTGAACCACTGCGTGGTCACGTGTTCCGGCTTTTCGATCATGCCGACGACGGCGACCGTTGGCGTCGGGTCAATCGGCCCGGCGGGGCTTTGGTTGTAAAGCGAGCAGTTGCCCCCGGTGACCGGCGCATTGAAGGCCCGGCACGCTTCGGCCAAACCGCGCACGCTTTCCTTGATCTGCCAGAACAGTTCCGGCTTCATCGGGCTGGGCATGTTTAAGTTGTCCGTCGTGCCAAGCGGCAACGCGCCGGAACAGGCGAGGTTGCGACACGCTTCAGCCATCGCCGCCTTCGCGCCTTCGTACGGATCGAGATAAACGTACGCGCCGTTGCAGTCCACGGTCAGAGCGATGAGCTTCTCGGCGGAAGCGTCGCGCGAAGGACGCGAAGGTTGCGAAGAGGGAGCTTTGCCTTCGCTGCCTTCGTCCCCTTCGCGCGAAAGTTCCGGCAGTGAGTCGCCCTTGATGCGCAGCACCGCCGCATCGCTGCCGGGGCAAACCACCGAGCCGTCGCGCACCATGTGGTCGTATTGGCGATAAACCCAGTTCTTCGACGCGATCGTTGGCCAGGCAAGCAGTTTCTTCAAATCAGCGACGGCGTCCTGCGTGTCGGCAATGCCGTCGAGACGAAACGCGCGGACTTCCTTCAAATACTCCGGCTCGCAAGCCTCCCGCTGATACACCGGCGATTCGTCGGCGATTTTCTTCGCCGGGATATCCGCCACCACCTTGCCGTGATGCTTCACGACCATCCGGCCCGTGTCAGTGACGAAGCCGATCTCCGCCCACGGCAAATCCCATTTGTCAAAAATGCGCTTCACCTCTTCTTCGCGGCCCTTGTGGACGATGATCAGCATGCGCTCCTGCGACTCGGAGAGCATGATCTCGTAACTCGACATGTTCGGCGCGCGTTGCGGGACTTTGTCCAACTCGATCTCGATGCCGGTGCCCGCGCGGGCCGCGGTTTCGCAAGTCGAGCAGGTCAAACCCGCCGCGCCCATGTCTTGGATGCCAGCAACCGCGCCGGTGGCGAGGAGTTCCAGACAGGCTTCGCACACGAGCTTTTCCATGAACGGATCGCCAACCTGCACCGCGCCGCGCTGCTGCTCGGCGGATTCCTCGGTCAAATCCTGCGACGCGAACGCCGCGCCCGCCAGGCCGTCCCGACCCGTCGCCGGGCCGACGTAGAACACCGGGTTGCCGATGCCTTTGGCCGCGCCGCGCGCAATCTGCTCATGCCGCAGCACGCCGAGACAGAAGGCGTTCACGAGCGGATTGCCTTCATAGGACTTGTCGAAATAAACCTCGCCCGCGATGGTCGGGATGCCGAAGCAATTGCCGTAATGCGCGATGCCCGCCACGACGCCGGCGAACAAACGGCGGTTGTTGCTGATTTGGCTTTGAATCCCATCTCCATTCTCAGAACGTGCGCTTGCAGCGGCGCCATAATATTTGGAGAGGGCCGCATCAATGTCTGGCTCCGAGGCCACACACACAACAATCTCCTTCTGCAGCAGGTAGGTCAGGCTGTCGAGTGTCTCGAGATTAGAAGGGTCGGCAAGAGCGACCGTCAACGAATCGCCTTGGCTGGACACCGGCACGACGCGGTGCTTTCTAGCGATGTGGCGCGGAATCGTAGCGATGACTTTGTCTTCAATCCGCATTTCGCTCAAGTTGACTACTTCAGCATCGAACTGGGCGGCTCGGGCTTTTGTTTTGCTGTCAGATTCGAGTGAAGCAATTGCGGAGGGACGCTGAGAATTCTCTCTCGCGTCAGGACTCGGTTCTTCGACGATTGGCCCAAAGCGCAACGAGTTCACCGCGCAGACGGGTCGCGCGCCCATCGTGAAGATGTCGCGCACGATGCCTCCGACGCCGGTGGCCGCGCCCTGGAACGGCTCGACCGCGCTCGGGTGATTGTGCGACTCGATCTTAAACGCGATGGCCAACCCGTCGCCGATGTCAATGATGCCAGCGTTCTCCTCGCCCGCGCCGACGAGAATCTTCGGCGACTTGGTGGGGAACGTCTTCAGCAGCGGACGCGTGTTCTTGTAGCTGCAATGCTCGCTCCACATCACCGAGAAGATGCCCAGCTCAGTGTAGCTCGGCTCGCGCCCGAGGATTTCCTTGGCGTGGGCGTATTCCTCCGGCGTCAGGTTGTGCTTGGCAACCAGTTCAGGCGTGATGGCGGGCTCGGTCATGAGAAATCAAAAACCGGGAAAGGCATTTCTCAAAGGTTTCTCAGGTGAGGACGCAATGCTTTTTCCAAACGAATCATCGCATCAACTAGCGCTTCGTGAGCTTGCGGCCACTTGTCATCATCTTGCCAACCTCCGATGTCCACGATGTAGCGGATGCGGCAAGCTCTTTTCTCATCAAGAGTTTCCCAGAGGAGTGGACTGCCGAATTCTTTCTCGATGGAATCTTTTTTGGACTGGAGTGTGTCCAAAATCTTCCGGTTCCCTTCTCCCGTCTCTTTGTCTCGGTCAATATACAATTCAACTTGTGCGTCATGCTGACGAACCGCGTAATTCAGGTTCATCCCTTGAACGCCAGTGGAAGTTCCGATCCAGTTGTAGATGCCCGGGGAGATGCCCGAATGCAGCTTCGTTCGGCTTCTGGCCAACGCCAAGAGCGCAGTCCAGAATTTTTTCCGTGCGACGTGTCGTTCCGCTATTTCTTTTTTTGTGTCGCCCACCTGCATCGCTTCCTCGCTTGGGCCGGTAATCAGGGTCAGCAGTGGCGCTGGGGGAGAATTTCCGATACGGATCGCTTCCACTTTGACCAAGTAAAACGCCGCAGCTCTACTTTCGTTCAGCCAAGCGATGGCTCGCACATGTTCGGGGCGCGGCTCGCTGACAAGCCAGATAGCGGCTTTGGCTTCAAGCACCGTCAGGTAGGTGATGAGTTTACCCAAGTGGTCGTGATTGCTCTTTTCGAGTTGGTTTTCGATGATGATCAGGTTCCCACCCTCGTCCTCCGCAACCAAATCCACGTTGAAATCCCCAGCGTCTTTTTCACGCCTGACGCTGCCCAAATTCAGGCCGACGCATTCGCTGACAACATCAATGTTGTTTTCCAGCCACACAGTAAGACTTGTCGCTTCGTGATGCCAAACATCACGGAGCTTCACTCGTTGAATTTTTTCGACCATAGCACCTTTAGTCTTTGCGGCCCGTTACACGAGTTCCTCCACATGCTCATCCTCGTATTTCTGGATGAGGACGCCCAGGACTTCCATCATCGAGGCGAGCGGGTGGTTCTCGTCCTCACCCACCTCGTCAATGAGGCGGTCCAGCAGTTTCACGAGGTGACGATATTCGCGGTCGTTGTGCGGCACACGCAAAGTCGGCTCGACTTGCGGCCACACCGCAAAAGCTTTTTCAATTTGAGCTGTGGACATGGCTATCTCTCTTTCCAGTTGCCCGCGTCGTATTCCGCGTGGGTCAACACGGCGCGAATATACACCTTGTGGCGATTGTAGTGAATCGCAGCAACTAGGCGAGCCTTGTTGCCGCCGATGTTGAAAACCGTCAAGCCGCCAACTTGATCGGCATGCGGAAACAGGCGTCGGAGTTCGGCGAAGTTCGCGGGGTTATTTCTCTTCAATACGCGATACCAGTGCGCCAGTGCGCCCGCGGCCGTCGGATGCTTCTCCGTGTGTTCATTCAGGCGTTTGCGCGTGATGATGTGCATGGCTCACGCCGCCTTTGCCGCCGACTTATCTTGCAGCACTGCGACCATGCTCTCGAAGATCAGTCGTCCGTCCGCGCTGCCCAAGATGTCCTCGCTGGCACGCTCGGGATGTGGCATGAGGCCGGCCACATTGCGGCGTTCGTTGCAGATGCCGGCGATGTTCAGCAGCGAGCCGTTGGGATTCGCGGTTTCAGTCAGGTTTCCTTCGGCATCGCAATAACGCCAGAGGACCTGGTTGTTCGCCTTCAACTGCGCCAGCGTTTCCTCGTCGGCAAAATAGCAACCCTCGCCGTGGGCGATCGGGACGCGAAGGAGCTTGCCAGCCGGGATTTTATTCGTGAACGGCGAATCCGTAGTGGTCGCCTTCAGGTAAATGTGTTCGCAATGGAACTGGAGATCACGGTTGCGAACGAGCGCGCCGGGGAGAAGGCCGGCTTCGGTCAGGACTTGGAAGCCGTTGCAGATGCCGAGGACGAGCCCGCCGTTCTCGGCGAATTGTTTCACGGTCTGCATCACGGGACTGAACCGCGCAATCGCGCCGCAGCGCAGGTAATCGCCGTAGCTGAAACCGCCAGGCACGATGACGGCGTGCGCGTCGCCGAGCGACGAATCCTTGTGCCAAACGTAGCGCGCCGAGTGCCCGAGCAAGCGGATGGCGTGGATGGCGTCCTGGTCGCAGTTGCTGGCGGGGAATTGGAGAACGGCGAAGTTCATGAGGGTTACGGGTGACGAGTGACGGGTGACAAGACGACCAGTTCAGACGCACTGAACGAGGGCGGGCTTCCCGTCACTCGACACTCGTCACTTGTCACGCTGCGGTTCATTCGATCTCCAGTTTGTAGTCCTCGATGATCGGGTTGCTCAAGAACTTGTGGCACGCCTCGTCGAGCGTGCGGCGCGCGGTGGCCGCATCCGCGCCGGAGGCGAGTTCAATCTCGATGTATTTGCCCACGTGGACGGCACTCACACCGGTGTAGCCCAAGTGCGCGAGGGCACTCTGGACGGTTTTGCCCTGCGGGTCCACGACCGCCTTCTTTGGAGTAATGATGATTTTGGCTTTCATGCTTGGGCGGCCCTGCGCCGCCGTCGGACGCGGGCATGTTGGGCAAAGCCGTCCCACCGGGCGAGAAGATTCTGAACACAGCGGGTGCCGTTGCCGGAAACAAAACGATGCCCCCGGTGGAATTTGTCCGGCGGGCGTCGGCAGATTCGTGGGCGCGTTGGTTTGCCGGCGCACGACTGCCCGGGGCCACAGTTGCCAGCAAGTTGCCGGCTGCCGGAGCAACCGCAGGCGGAGCCGAGGGTTCGAGATGTCGAAGTGAACGCGCCGGCGCGCGAGGCGATTACTTGCGCGTGTAAGTCATCTCCGCCACCAGGCTTTTCGCGCCGCGTGCCAGCTCGTGCATCTCGAAGACGCGCTTGTCCGGGCCAACGAGGCGGATGACGTATTTCACGGCCTTGTCTTTCTCGCCGCTGAGCGGGTCGTCCATTTTGCCGAGGAAGGTGAAAACCTTTCCGTCCGGGTCCGCCGTGCCTTCGCTCGTGAACATGGCGGTGCCGGCGTCGTCCACCCAAAGGCTCACGTACTTCTTTTTGAAATTGTCGTAGCCCGTGAGGCCCATCCCTTTCATCGGTTTGCCCATGAAAGTGCCTGCGTAATCCTCTTGCACGAAGCGCCCGCCCAGAATCGCGCTGACTTTCGACGTGCCTTTCGACTCGGCGGGCGGCGCGTCCGGTACCATCCACCATTTGCTGGAGACGTTCCAATCGCCGACGAAAGCTTCGAGCGTCTTGTGCGCGGGGCCGGGCGTGGCAACGGCTTCCCATTTCTTCATGACCTCTTCCATGCTGGGCGCGTCGGCCGGGCGTGAAGCGGGTTTTTCGGATTCGGCAGCAGCAGCACGACTGGCGGACAAGCCGACGGCGGCAACCAACATTGCACTGAGCGTGACAGAATGAATTTTCATGTGTGATGCTTTTGGTTCAGTGTTCGGATTCAATAAAGAGTTAGCCTCACCAGCTCCGTCCTGCAACTGCCACCACCAACAAAACTGTCGCCGCCCCGGAACTTCGCATCGCGAGTCCTGACGCCACGCAGAAAACCACCAGGATCAGTCGGCCAAGAAGCGAGCCGCCACCCCGGACCAAATGGACTTGCCAGAGCGTCGGAAAAATCTCGCTTAGGCTACTTGTTGGTCGTCGGCACAGCCGCAGGCGGGGAGGCTGCTGCGGGCGGTGTCAGCAGGTTGCTGGTTGCCGGTGCGACTGCGGGCGAGGGAACGCTGGCGGGCGGCTGGGCGGCGGCGGCGGGCGGCGACTTGGCTCGTTGCGCTTCCAGTTCCCTCTGGAAATCGGACACGGGGGTTTTCCGCGCGTGCGACCCCATCAGGCCCAGCACAAGGGCCAGCACGAAGAAGATGCCGGCGGCGTATTTGGTGATCTTGGTGAGCATGTTGCCCGAGCCGGCGCCAAACAGTGCATCCGTGGCCGCGCCGCCAAACGCCAGACCTGCGCCCGCTTCCTTCTTCGGAAGCTGGACGAGCACGAGGAGAATCAGGACCAGGCAGTCCAGGACCAAGATGACGGTCAAGAGGTTAAAGAGAAATGCCATAACGTTTTTCTAGATCGAGTTTTTGATGATGTCGGCAAAACTTCGTACTTCGAGCGACGCGCCGCCCACGAGCGCGCCATCCACGTCGGGCAGGCTCATGAGTTCGCGGGCGTTGGCGGGTTTCACGCTGCCACCGTACTGGATGCGCACGCGCCGGGCAACCGCGTCGTCGAACATCTTTACCAGCAGGGCGCGGATGAACGCGTGCGCGTCCTGCGCTTGCAGCGCGGTCGCGGTCTTGCCGGTGCCGATGGCCCAAACCGGCTCGTACGCGATGATGGTTTCGGTCATCTGCTCCCTGTCCAAGCCGGCGAGGCCGCCGCGGACCTGCGTTTCCAAGACTTTTTCTGTCTGGCCCGCCTCACGCTGGGCGAGGGTTTCGCCGACGCAAACGATCGGCTTGAGCGCGGCGGTATGTACCGCGAGCGCCTTCTTCGCGATCAATGCGTCGGGTTCCTTCTGGAACTGCCGGCGCTCGGAGTGGCCGAGGATGACGTAGCGCACGGAGAATTCCTTGAGCATGACGGCGGCGATTTCGCCTGTGTAAGCGCCGACGTTGTGTTCGCTCATGTTCTGCGCACCGAGGCGGAGGTTCGAGTCGAGGATTTCCTGCGACACCCCGCTCAACGCGGTGAACGGCGGACAAACGACGATGTCCACTTCCTTCACGTTCGCCAGCTCCAGCTTCAATCCGCGCACAAGGTCCAGCGCCTCGGCGACGGTTTTGTTCATCTTCCAGTTGCCGGCGATAATGAGTTTTCGCTCTTTGTTCATTCGTGTTCCAATCTCAAATCTTCCGTCAAGCGCAGGAACAGCAACAGGCTTTGTCGCTCAACGCTGCCACCCCAGGCAGCACCGCGCCTTCAAGAAATTCCAAACTCGCGCCACCTCCAGTGCTCATGAAGGTAACCTTGCCGCCCAGCCCGGCCTTGTTCAATGCCTTCACACTGTCGCCGCCGCCGATGATGCTCTTCGCGCCGTTCTTCTGCGTCGCGTCCGCCACGGCCTGAGCGATGGTGTTCGTACCGGAGGCAAATTGTTTGTTCTCGAACAAACCCATCGGGCCGTTCCACAGAATCGTCTTCGCCTTCGCGAGGACTTCCGAATAGGTCTTCACCGTCGCCGGACCGATGTCGAGCCCTGCTGCATCCTCCGGACAATTCAGGTTTGTGTTGGTCTTGGCGTTCTGAAACTCGATGACCGGCTTGCCTTTCTTGTCGAGCTTGTCGGTTTTCACCGGCGTCGCGACCACGTCGTCCACCGGCAGGAGGAACTGCACCTTCCGCGCCTGGGCCTTGGCGAGCGCGGATTTCGCGATCTCCGTGGCGTCGGGTTCGACCAGCGATTTGCCGGTCTTGCAGCCCTGCGCGAGGCGGAACGTGTAAGCCATCGCGCCGCCGATGAGAATTGTGTCGGCCTTTTCGAGCAGGCGGTCAATGACCTTGATCTTGTCGGAAACTTTCGCGCCGCCGAGGATGACGACGAATGGCCGGGCTGGCTTTTCCAGCTCATCGCCGAGGAATTTCAACTCGCGCTCCATCAACAAACCGGCGGCGCATTGCCCGCCGCGCTTGGCGACGATGCGGGCCACGCCTTCGGTGGAGGCATGCGCCCGGTGCGCCGCGCCGAAAGCGTCGTTCACATAAACGTCGGCGACCTTGGCGAGTTTCTCAGCAAACGCCGGATCGTTCTTCTCCTCCTCGTTGTAGTAGCGGACGTTTTCGAGCAGCAGCACACCGCCGGGGGGCAGCGCGTTGGCCATCTGCTCGACCTTTTCGCCGATGCAGTCATCCGCGAAATTCACCGTGCAGCCCAGCAATTCCGAAAGCCGCGCCGCGACGGGCCGCAGGGACATCGTTGGCTCGCGCTGGCCCTTGGGCCGGCCGAGATGTGCGGCAAGAATGAGCCGTCCGCCCTGCTGGATGAGCAGCCGCAGCGTGGGCAGCGTCTCCCGAATGCGCGTCTCGTCCGTGATGACTATGCGCCCGTCCTTTTCCTCCAGCGGGACATTGTAGTCCACGCGGAGGAAGACGCGCTTGCCGTATACGTTCAAATCTTTGACTGTCAGCTTCGCCATAGCAAGACCCTTAGAACAAGGAGCGAAAGCATAACTCGGCGCGACGGTGAGTCAAAGCGAATTAGGTGCCGTATGCCGTTGCGGCTTGTCGTGGCGCGGAATTGTGCTACACACACGTCGTGAAGTTGAAGCGGTTCGGATGCCTCGTGCTTGTGCTGCTCGCCGCGGCTGCGGGCGCGCAAACTTCGTCCATCACTTATCAGGGCCAGTTGAGCAGCGGCGGTGCGCCGGTAAACGGGAACTACGACCTGCAATTCTCCCTGTTCGACAGCGCGACCTCCGGCAGCCAGATTGGCGGCGCCGTCACGGTCGCGCCGGTAGCGGTTTCCAACGGACTTTTCACCGCGTCGCTGGATTTCGGCAGCAGTGCCTTCGACGGCAGCCCGCGCTGGCTGCAAATCAGCGTCCGCGTCTATGGCGACGTGAACCCGCGCACTCCACTCTCGCCGCGCCAGCCGCTGACCTCCGCTCCCTATGCCATCCAGGCGCTAAACGCCGCGACCGCTTCCGTCCTGGACGGCACGCTCCCCGTGACGAATCTTACCGGCACGCTGCCGGACGCTCGCCTCTCCACGAACGTGGCGCTGCTCAACAGCAGCGTGACCTTCCGCGCCAGCGTGACGGCCACGCAATTCAATGGCAGCGGCGCCGGCCTGACGAGCCTTCCGGCCACGAACCTGACCGGCACGCTGCCAGATGCGCGGCTTTCCGCGAACGTCGCGTTGCTTAACGGTGCAGCACACTTTGCCGGAAATCTCTCCGCCCCATTCGTCAGCGGCAACGGCACTGGCATGACCAATGTGCCGGGGCGAATCTTTGAAGTCATCCCCACTGGCACGAACGTCCAGGCGCTCGCCAACACGGGCTATCTCGCGACGAACGAAACGGCTCCAGTGGTCGTCACGCTGCCCGCTTCGATGCGCGTGGGTGAAACGGTCCGCGTGGCCGGCGGCGGCGCGGGCGGGTGGATCATCGCTCAAAACGCTGGGCAGTCCATCCTCGTCGGCAATCTGCAGGACGCGGTCGGTTTTGTCTGGCGCACGAACGACAGCAGCCGGGCGTGGAAGGCGGTTGCTGCATCGGCGGACGGCAGGAAACTGGTCGCGGCGGTGAACGGCGGACAGATTTACACCTCGACGAACTACGGCTCGACGTGGACGCCGCGCTTCGGACCGGGAAACTGGACCTGTGTGGCATCGTGCGGCGATGGCGTGAAGCTCGCCGCCACGGTGGACACGGGGAGCAGCGGACAGGTTTACACCTCCACCGACTCTGGTGTGAATTGGAGTCCGCACGGGTTGAATGTGGGCTGGAACTCGGTGGCATCGTCGCTCGACGGCGCGAAACTGGTGGCGGTGGTGTACGGCGGACAGATTTACACGTCCACTGATTCCGGTTTGACTTGGACGCCGCGCGACGGCAACCGGAGTTGGTTTGCGGTGGCGTCGTCCGGCAACGGCTCCAACCTGGTGGCCGTCGTGCAGGGCGGGCAAATCTACACCTCGTCCGATTCGGGCGTGAACTGGACCGCCCGCGAGAACAACCGCAGTTGGTCGTCGGTGGCCTCCTCCGCCGACGGCACACGCCTGCTGGCGGCGGTCAATTCCGGGCAGCTTTACGTCTCGGCAGACTCGGGTGTAAGTTGGACGCCCACCGGGCCGGGGTTCGCGCTGAACTGGTCAGCCGTTACTTCCACGGCGGACGGATCGAAACTCGCCGCGGTGGTCAACTTGGGCGGGCTTTACATCTCCATGGACTCTGGCGTGACCTGGGGTGCGCGTGGCAGCTTTCCCGCCCTCGGCTGGACTTCGGTGGCGTTGTCGTCGGACGCCAGCACGCTCGTGGTCGTGGGCAATCCTTCGCAAGTCTATGTTTCCTCCCAGGCAACGACGACTCCGGGAACGGCCGGCAACCTCAGCGGCGCACGCCTGTCTGCGGTCGAGTTGGAATACCTCGGCAACGGACAGTTCATGCCGGTGAGCTTCGTGGGAACAGTGCGGGCGTACTGAACAGGCGGCTTGCAGGCGGCCTGGGTTTGGAAATCACCGCCGCCGAGGAGACTTCGTTTTTTGCGCCTTCATTTGCTCCGCCTTGCGCCAGCGGCGCTCACGTTTCGCCGCTTCTGTGCGCAACAGTTCTTCCGCTGACCAACCACGGCGCTGGGCACAGGCGGCCAGTTCGAAAAGTTCCTTCGCGATGGCTGGTTTCCTCAAGCGCCCGTCAGCACGCCGCTTGTCTGCGGAGTCCAACAATCCAGCCTTCCGCGCCTTCTTCACCAGTTTCTCCGCCCTCAGCAAAGCAGGCAGATGTTTCGGGATGCCGTCGAGGGCGGACGGGCGTTCGTGGCGCGTGCCTTTCTTTTCGGCGTGCTTGAGTTCGTCCCACTGCGCCAGCACGCCCGCGGCATCCTTGATCTTCACCGCGCCAAAGACGTGCGGATGGCGGTGCAGGAGTTTGTTCATGATGTGCCGGGCGACCTTCTCGAAGTCGAACGCCCCACGTTCTTTTGCCATCTGCGCGTGGAAAACGATTTGGAGCAGCAGGTCGCCCAGTTCCTCCTCCATCGCGTGGTCGTCGCCGGCTTCGATGGCGTCGAGCAATTCATAAACTTCCTCGACGGCGTGGTAGCGGAGCGTCAGATGGTCCTGCTCGCGGTCCCACGGACAACCATTGGGCGCGCGGAGGCGGGCCATGACGCGCAGCAAATCCTCGATGGCAGGGCGTTTTTTCGGGCGCATGAGCGCTGTCTGGTACCACCGGCGGCGAGAGTGGGCAAGCTTTTGCCTTCCGCCTTGCGGCAGCGACGGCGCCGGCTACGATGCGCCGCAACAATTCAAACCATGTTCTCGCACATCGTCATCTTCTGGACTAACCCAAAACAGCCGAATGCCGCAGACGGATTCATCGCCGGCGCGAACCAGTATCTCCGCCCGATTTCCGGCGTGCTGCACTTCCACATCGGCAAAATGGCGCGCAGCCATCGCGCGGTCGTGGATCAATCCTATCAAGTGGCGCTGAACCTCGTGTTTCCGGACAAGAAGACGCATGACAATTACCAGCTTCACCCGCTCCACGTGGAATTTGTGGAGAGGGTCTTCAAGCGCGTCTGCACCAAAGTCGTGGTTTACGATTTCGAGTAACCTGCGCCGGTTTCACTTGAATTCCTTGTAAGCCTTCGCGAGCCGCTCGGCGCTGACCGGACCGCGGTGAACCCACACCCGGTAGCGGCAGCGGATGACTTCGCCAACCTGGAAGGTCATCGGCTTGACGCCCGGCCAGCCGATGCACAGCACGCCGTACTGCCGCGTCAGCCATTGCGGCGGAAAATCTGGATGGCTTGGATGCACGAACAGCGCGGCGCCGCTGGTCTTTTTCTCCGCATCCCAGAGCCGTGTCAAATCCGCCCACGGCAGATTCGTCATCGGCAGGTCTTCCTTCGTCAACCCGGACGGGATGGTGATGGCCGTGTTCGTGCCGGGGGCAAAACGCAGCGTCATCCCCCCGTAGCTTTTGCCCTCGGCGCCGGTGAGCGTCGTCGGTGCTTTCAGCGGCACCCATTCGCAGTCCACGTCCAGGGCGCGCTCGTCAGCCTTTGCAGTATGCGCGCGCAGCCGAACCGTTTCCCGCACGACTTTCTCCGCGCCGATATACCAGCCGTTCTCCACGGCTAGGACCGCGCCCTTTGCGGTCGCTTTCTTTTCCACCCAGCGCTCGAACTGATGCCGGATGCCCTTCGGCGCCCAGAGGTCGTATTCCTTGTCGCCGATCTTCACGTGCGGCCAGGCCCAGAACAAACCGCGATGATGGAAGTGATCCTTCGGGAAATCATCCGTCAGCACTTCGCCTTCGAGGCCGTAGAGCGGATGCACGTAGGAACTGCGGGCAAACTCCGTCGGGGCGTCGGCCTTGCTCATCACACCATGGTTGTAAACGAACACTGGTCTGTCGCCTTCCCAAAGGCCGAGCGATTTGTCGCTCACGGCGGCGAAGCGGAAACCGGCCTTGGACGCAGCCTCCGCCGCACGGCACTGCGGAGATAAGCCAGTCAGCGTGAGCAAACCGGAAAGGGCGATTGCCGTGAAGGCCGCGGCCGTGGCGCGGGCAGGAAGGAGCAGTGATCTGCCGTTCATGGCTCCACAAATAGCGCAACCCTCATCCCCACGGCCAGAATGATGTGCGCGGGTTCCGATGCCCCCGGCTCCAGGCGTATTGGAGCGACGCTGGGGAGGGCGTGCACCAGCAACAAAGCTTGAAAGGAATCTCCTACTGCTGCGAATGTGTGCCTGTGCTACAAGCTCAAATCCGGGATCCCGGCGCTGCCGACCCGGCCGCCACGCGGTCGAGCCTGGTCCAACGCCTCCGCAACTGGAGCGATCACGACAGTTGGCAGGTTTTTTTCGACACCTACTGGAAGCTGATCTACGCGGTCGCCATTAAGGCCGGGCTGTCCGAAGCCGAGGCGCGGGACGTGGTGCAGGAAACTGTCGTTGCCGTCGCGAAGCAAATGCGCGACGGCGGCTACGACCGGACCAAAAGCTCCTTCAAAAACTGGCTCTGCCTCATCACCCGGCGGCGCATCATTGATCATTTCCGTAAACGCACCGATCCCAAGCTGCGCCCGGTGCCGCAAGCCAGCGACGAGACCAGCCGCACCGACACGATCGCCCGGGTGCCCGACCCGGTCAGCCTCAATCTCGATTCCGTTTGGGAGGAGGAATGGCAGAAGAACCTGCTCGATGCCGCCATCGAACGCGCGAAGCAACAGGTCACCCCGAAGCAATTCCAGATCTTCGACTTGTCCGTCTTGCGCGGACTGCCGGTTGCGGAAGTGACTGCGTTGCTCAAGGTGAACACCGCGCAGGTCTATCTCGCCCGACATCGTGTCGGGTCGCTGATCAAGAAGGAGGCCAAACGCCTCGAAGCGCAGGCGGAGAAAGCCGAGGTCAGATCGTGAACACCTCTTTCCGCGAACGTCTGTTGGGCTGGCTCCGCGCGCTGTGGCCACTGCGGACCCGCTGGCCACGCTCCCGCGTAACGCCGCGCACGAATCCCGCCACGCTCCGTCGCGAATTGCGCCGCTCCATCCGCGACGAACTGCGCGCGTCCGGCTTCCATTTGCCTGGTGTTTCCCGCGGCACCACGCTTTGATCCTCATGCCCGAGCCCGATCCATTGCGCGCGATCAAGACCCCGTGGAGCTCCGCCACGCCACCCTCCGGCGCGGTGCCGGGCGACGTTCCGCCCATTCCCATCCCCGATCACACCCTCATCCGCCGCATCGGCAAGGGCAGCTACGGCGAGGTCTGGCTCGCCCGGAATGCCCTCGGTGTTTACCGCGCGGTGAAGATCATTGACCGGCGTGCGTTCGACGACGACCGCCCATTCGAGCGCGAGTTCGCCGGCATGCAACGCTTCGAGCCGGTTTCGCGCAGCCACGAGAGCCAGCTCAACATCCTCCAGGTCGGCCGCGGCCCGGACTGCTTCTACTACGTCATGGAACTGGCCGACGACATGGGCCGGGGCGCGACCATTGACGAGGCGAGTTACACTCCGCGCAATCTCCGAAGCGAACTCCTGATCCGTGGCCGCCTGCCGGTGGACGAGTGCGTCCGCCTCGGCCTCGCCCTCACCACAGCGCTGGAGAATCTTCACCGCCACGGCTTGGTCCATCGCGACATCAAGCCGTCGAACATCGTCTTCGTGAACGGCATTCCCAAACTCGCCGACATCGGCCTCGTCGCACGTGCGGAAGCCACCATGTCATTCGTCGGCACACAAGGTTACCTGCCGCCGGAAGGTCCGGGGACGGTGCAGGCCGACTTGTTCAGCTTGGGCAAGGTGCTATACGAGATCAGCACCGGCCGCGACCGCCAGCAATTCCCCGAGCTGCCCACGGGCATCACCGAACTGCCCGACCGCGCCGCGTTGGCCGAGTTGAATGAAGTGCTCCTCCGCGCCTGCGCGCCGGATGTGAAACAGCGCTACGAATCCGCCGCCGAAATGCATGCCGACCTCGCGCTGCTGCAAAGCGGCAAGTCTGTCGCCCGGATGCGCGCCGTCGAGCGACGGCTGCGCTTCGTCCAGCGCGCAGGGGTGCTGGTAACCATCGTCGCTGTGATCGCGGCTGGACTCTACCTCTGGCAGTCCCGGCAAGCGCGCCAGATGAAGACCCTCGCCACCGAGGCGCGCCACAACGAACTCGTCGCCCGCGAGAACCTTTACGCCGCCGACATCAACCTGGCGCACCAGGCCGTGATCGCGGACAACCTGAGGCAAGCGCGCGTGCTCCTGCAGAATCATGTTCCCAAGCCAGGCGAGCCAGACCTGCGCGGGTTCGAGTGGCGCTACCTCTGGCAACAGTGTCGAAGCGACGAACTGTCCAGCCTGCCGGGCCACGAGCGAGGCGCATGGCGCGTGGCGTTCTCGCCGGATGGGACACGCCTTGCGACCGGCGGCGCTGATGGAACGGTGAAACTTTGGGACCTGGTTTCCCGCCGGGAAATTGCCGCCCTTGCAGGCACGGGTGGTGTCCAATCGGTTGCATTCTCGCCGAAGGGCGATCTGCTGGCGACAGGGTCTGACGACGGGGTTTGGCTGTGGGATGCTCGCACTTTTGCAAAGATTCGCCGAGTCCCTGAAGCGATCTTGCAAGCGAAGTTTTCACCAGACGGCACATACTTGCTCACGTTGGCTACGAACGGTTTGATCCTGTGGGAAACGGCAAACTGGAGAATCACAAACTCTTTGAAAACGCCGGAGCCCCGGTCGAGAATGGATTTTCAAGCGGCGTTTGCGCCGGACGGAAAACGGATTGTGGTCGTATTCGATGACGCGATCCGGCTTTTCAGCATCCCCGATCTCCAGGAAACCGGCGTGCTTGCTCAGAGACGCCCAAAATGGCCATTCATCTCATTTTCGCCGGACAATAATACGCTGGCAACCCACACGACGGGCTTTGGCGTAAAGCTCTGGGACATCGCCAAACAGCGTGAACTGAAGATCTTGCCCGGCCATGCCGACATAGTTCTTGCGGCGAGATTCTCGCCGGATGGAAGCCGGCTGGCCACCTGCAGCTCCGATCAAACGATCAAGCTCTGGGATGTGCCCACTGGCGAACTCGTCCACGCATTGAAAGGGCAGTCGGACGTGGTTTTTGACGTAGCCTTTTCTCCAGACGGCAAGCTGCTCGCCTCGGTCGGTTACAACGACGGTGCGGTCAAACTATGGGATGCGAACGCCAAGCCGAAGCAAGAATCCTTTCGCGAACCGTTTGGACCGGTCGGCTTTGGTTCGGAAGGCGGGTTGATAGCCTTTGACAAAAATCTGAAAACCGTCGCGCTCAACCCGGCAACGCTGCAAGCCAACAGCGCAACCGAACTGGGCCTGAAGGAAGGACGAAACTATTTTCCTTTCCTCGGCAACCTGTCACCGGACGGCCGGACACTGGGCTTATGGGCACTCAAGGAACAATTCATGGAAGTGTGGGATATGCGCATAGGGAAGCTGCTCTGCTCGGTCGAATCCAATGAACCCTATCTTTGCTTTGCGCCCAGACGTCAACTCCTGACCACTGCCACCAGCAATCAGACCGCGACCGTTTGGCAGTTGCCCGACGGAGCGCGGAAATGGGTTTTCACAAACACTTTTCAAGTCCGGGCGATTTCTCCCGACGAAACGCTGATCCTCACTGACGAAGGTACGGGATGGAAGCTGTGGAAGATCGAAGGGGAAGAGGTGAGGTCGTTGTTGACTTTTGGTCCAAAGCGCAATCCCTCGTCAGAGCGCAATGCCTGGTCAGGGGCAGCTTTCTCGCCCGATGGACGCTTGGCGGCGACTGCGGAGGAAAACGGATTGATCAAGCTTTGGGCCATGCCCGCAGCCCGGGAGGTTGGGATTTTCAGCGGACATACCCGCAACCAGATTGACCTCGCGTTCAGCCCGGACGGGCGAACCCTCGCCAGCATTTGCGACGACCGCACCGTCCGGTTGTGGCATGTCGCCACTCGGCGCGAGTTGCTGCGCTTTCAAGCGCTCAAAGAGGATCAGCGCCAGTTCGCGCTCGTGTTCTCTCCCGATGGCCGCGCGCTGGCAGCCAGGCGATTCGATGAAGACGGGCCAATCACATGGGTGTGGCACGCGCCGTCCCTCGCCGAAATCGCCGTAGCGGAAGAAAAGCATTAGCACGTGAAGCCGAGGCGACGACGGCACTTCGACACTACAAGTAGACGTACCACAACCTAGGGTCCTGAGGAAATCGCGACGGTTGATTTCGCTGCTGAGCGCGCATTGGCTCGTCCATTCCTCGTAACCACGACCGCGAAATGCCTTTAGGCGTCCGCCGTCAGAGAGCAACCGGCCTGATCCTGCTGCTGAAGTCTCACGAACCGGACGAACGCAACCGCTCGCTGCGCGCGCGCCCCGCAGTTCATCTAGTAGCGTGGACGGCGCGTCCGAACCTCCGCCAGGTTTTGGAGTGCGCCGCCCCTGCGGCGCTTTTTCCCTGCCAGCCCAAGCGAAAAAGTATTTTCACTTTTCCTGAAAGATTCAAGCGCTGGCTACGAATCTGTCCCCGTGCAGACGAATACTCACAATCCAAAACGAATCCCAGCCACCATTATGAAGAACTCTCTCCTTACCTCCCTCGCGGCGACTGCGCTCCTTGCCGCCGCTGCCGGCAACACCCACGCCCAAACTTGGGAAACACTCCTGCCCAGCCCAGGCTTCGCCCCCGGTTACGGCGGAACATCTGCGCTCATCGATCCGTTCTCGGCGGATCCCGCCAATCCCGGCGTCTTCATCGGCTCCTCAAAGGATGCTTCTGGGAACGGTTCCCTTGTGCGCCTGGATCCGAACGGCACTTCGTCCTACACCGTAACTAATGTGGACAACGAGCTCCTTGCCGTCTCTGAGCTGGGTTGCAATACGCCTCCGTTTTCTCTCGTTTCTCCAACCCGACTTTACGCCGTTGGCACCAGACGGGCCTTCCCTCTTAAATCGCCACAAAACAATCCCGACCTTTGGATGGTGCGCACGAGCACCGACGGGGGAGATAGTTGGACCAGCATTGGAGGTGACACTTTCCAATTGAACACCAGGGAGAGTGCGGGAGCCAATGGCTTTGCCGCCGATGCCGCCGGGAATGTTTACACTTGTGGCAACGCATTTCTCAAGAATGTCACCCACTGGATCGTGCGCATGTTGCCGGCTGGAGGTGTGAATTGGCAGACCGTTTCTGACCTGACTGCCAAGGGTGGTGGCTATGCGAATGGGATGTGCTTTTACCCGGGATACAATCTCAACCCTCCGGCTGTCTTTGCAGTGGGTTGGCTCAACGGCAAGTGGGAGGTTCGTCGCAGCCGGGATCACGGCCTGACCTGGGTTTCTGTCGATTCCGGGGCTGGTCTGGGTAATCCCAAAAAGGCAGCCTGCGACAGCGCCGGTAACATTTTTGTCGTCGGATCTCGATACCTAAGTTCTGGGTGGGTTGTCAGAATGAGTTCCAACGGCGGGACCAGTTGGGCGACAATGCTTGATGTCTCGGATGGACTCATCAACGCCGCGCGCAATGTGGCGGCCGACCAGCAGGGCAACATCTGGGTGGCTGGAATGACCTCCGTTGAGTCGGACACGTCTGCACCACGCAGATGGACTGTGGTGCGGCACAACAACAATTCAAACACTCCTGAGAGTTGGTCGGACAGTTGGAATTCTCGTCAAAACTCGTTTCCAGGAAATTATTCGGACGCCTTTGGGATTGCCGCCGATGCCTCTGGGAACAACGTGTTCGTCACTGGTACGGTCCAGGATTGGACGGACGGGAATCTGAACTTCTATCCAGGCGGTCGTTTGGCTGTGCAACGTTTGCTGCCTTGATCCACCTGCAACCAAAAACAAAATGCAGACACTCGTCTCACAAACAACCCGCCACTTCCTGATACCGGGCATGGCGACGCTCAAGCCCCAGCAGCTCCAGGCGCCATCAACCAACTTCGATTGTCGGAAGTGGGCCGTGATTTCGGTCCTGGCGTTGCAGATGACGGCGGGTGGCGCGGAGCCGATCGTCCAATGGGCGACGGTTGCCGGTGGGCCGGGATCCGATTATCCCTCCGGCATTGCCCTCGCACCTGCTGGGGAACTTTACCTTGTGGGGGACCTCGAGCAGGAACTGAACGGGGGATGGTCCCGGCCGACAAAAGTCCTCTATAAATTCGACCTCAGCGGAACCTTGTTCGGCAGCCAGGCCTCGCGCGGAGAAGCTATTCGTGCGGTGGCTGTGGATGCACAAGGGAATTACTACCTGACCGGCTATGTCTGGGATTCAGCCACGCTTGGCCTGGGACACGCTAACGATTTCTACCTCGCGAAGTATTCTTCCACCGGGACATTGCTCTGGGAACGGACCGCAGGCACACCCAGTTATTCGACAGCGTACTCGAGCGGGGGCTATTCGATAGCGTTGGATGCGGCGGGCCATGTTTACGTGGCCGGAGGATCAAGCGGTCCGGCGATCTTCGGTGACATCACGTTCCCAACCACTGGCGGAGGATCGTTGCTCTGCAAATACGACCGGGACGGCACATTGCTTTGGGCCAAGCGCGCTGAAACAGGCGGAGGAGGTGCCGGCAGCATCGCGCTGGATGCCAACGGGGACATTGTCATTGGGGCTTCCGCAAGCAATGGACAGTGGGATCTCGGTGGAACCGTGGTCACTATTGACGGCCCTTACGGGGGCAATGTTTATGTCGCGAAATATTCGGCCGCAGGCGAAGTCCAATGGGCTAAAGCGGCCCACGGTGGGTGGGTCGCGGCAGACAAACGAGGAAACGTCTATTGCACCGGTCACGCTATCTCCGCCGACCCCGCCGGATTGAACGGCATGCATTGCAGCAAATTTACTCGGGAGGGCGAGTTGGTTTGGGAGAAAACCATTCAAGGCGCCTGGCCGTACAGCCTGGCTTTGGATGGAAAAGATGAACCAATCTTCACTGCGGAGTTTCTCGAAACCGTGCAACTCGACGATCTCTCGGTTCAACACAGCGGCACCGAGGGCGAGATCCTTATCTGCAAGGCGGATGCCACTGGACAATTCAAATGGGCGCTTGCGGGCAGCGGTTCTGCGAGAGGCAATGCTTTAGGAGTTGTTTGTGACCGGGTCGGGAACGCCTATGTTGCCGGTACCATAGGGTGTTCACTTATCAACGGCGCCTGGGTCTGCTTCGAGGGCATGCTCGGCTCGTTCCCGTTGAATATGCTGTTTCCAGGCGATGCGTATACGAAGGATGTATTCGTCGCCCGCTTGTCCAATCCCGATGCCGTGGCTGTGGAGTTGAGCATTGCGAGAACCGCCTCTGGCGTCGCGCTGTCTTGGCCGGTTCAGGCAACAAACTATGTCCTCGAAGCCGCCACGACGCTGCCGGCGATCACGTGGAATCCGGTCACCAACAATTCCACCGTCGGCCCAACCGAGCGCAGCGTGCAACTGCCCATCACCGGCGGCGCCAAATTCTTCCGCCTGCGCGGGCCGTGAGCGAAACGGCAGCGTAACGCCGGTTTTCCAACCGGCGATTCAAACTGCCGAGCCGGGCCGACAGGAATGTCGGCGCTACATAGCGCTGGTTTTCAAACCGTCGAGCCGCTCGCTTTGATTGACGCGGCGGCAGCGCCGGTCAACAATCCGCGCGCAACATGACGCAGAAACAACTTCAGTCCCTCGCGAGGAAACACGGCACGCCGCTCGTGGTCATTGACCACGACATCATTCGGAAGAACTATGCCGAGTTCCGCCGGCATCTGCCCAAGGTGCAGTGCTACTTCGCCGTCAAGGCCAACGCCGAGCCAGCCATCATCCGCACGCTCTACCGCGCGGGCGCGAGCTTCGACGTCGCCTCCATGCCCGAGTTCATGATGGTGTATGAGAACATCAAGCACCTTCCGGCGAAAGTGCAGCAGGATTTCATCTGGGACAAAATCATCTACGCCAACCCAACCAAACCGAAGGAAACCCTGCTCGCGCTAGACCAGTACAAGCCGCTCGTCACGTACGACAATTCCGCCGAGCTGGAGAAGATCAAACAGTTCGCCCCACACGCCGGCGTGGTGCTGCGGTTGGCGGTGGCGAACACTGGTTCGCAGTGCGAACTCTCGAACAAGTTCGGCTGCCAGCCCGGCGAAGCGGTGGATTTGATTCTCGCCGCGTTCAAGCTCGGGTTGGTGGTCGAAGGCATCAGTTTCCACGTCGGCAGCCAATGCACGAACTTCCAGAACTTCGTCCAAGCGCTGAACATTGCCGCCGCCGTCATCAAAGAAGCCCGCGAGCGCGGACACGAAATCAAGATTCTCGACATCGGCGGCGGTTTTCCTGCGCCCTACAACAAGCATGTGAAACCATTCCGCGAATTGGCGCGCGTCATCAACGCGGAGATTGATCGCCTGTTCGACAAGAATATCCAGATTCTCGCCGAGCCGGGCCGGTTTCTCGTCGCCACCGCCGCCACCAGCGTGGCGCGCGTCATCGGGAAGGCCGTGCGCGACGGGAAGCCGTGTTACTACATTGACGACAGCGTCTATCACACGTTCAGCGGCATCATCTTCGACCACTGCCAGTATCACCTGAAGGCGTTCCGCAAGGGAAATCCGGAGGTGTCCGCCGTGTTCGGCCAGACGTGCGATGGGCTGGATTGCATCTCGCAATCGGAGTTGCTGCCGGAGTTGGAGATCGAAGACCTTGTTTACTCCGAGAACATCGGCGCTTACAGCAGCGCCTCGGCGACGTGGTTCAACGGGTTTCCGCCGGCAAAGGTAATTCATGTGAACGAGTGAGCGGTCGTGGCTCGGCGCCCGTTTCCGCCGCCCGCCCCATTCCCGAAACTCAGAGGCACCGGAATCCTCGGCGACCTGCGTTCGGTGTCACCGACCGGGGTGCCAAACTCCATGGTGGGGCGAGCGTCCTCGCGAGCCGTGGACGATGGACGTTGCGGCTCGCGGGTACGCTCGCCCCACCAAAGTCCTTAAGGATTTGGGTGAGGCGGTCCGCTAAACAGTTGCCGCCTCCCGTCGCATCGGCAATCTTGCTCGCATGGCTGACGCCGTCACCGCCACATTGCAACTGCGCCTGAGTCGCCGCGAGAAGGAGCGGTTGCTCTGGGCGTTGCTGCTTTCCCTGGCGGCGCACTTGTTGCTTTTCGGCGGCTACAAGCTGGCGCAGCATTTCCACTGGCAATCCGACCTGTTGCTGCCGCGCTGGCTCAAGTTCAGCCGCAAGCTGGAGCAGGTCATCGCCGCGAAACAGGAGGCCATGGCCCAGCCGCAGGAACCGCCGCTGGTGTTCATCAACGTCAGCGAGGCCCAAGCGACCGCCGACGCGCCGCCGGACGCGAAATATTATTCCGACAAGAGTTCGCGCGCGGCGAATCCGGACGCGGACAAGGACACGGGGATTCCGAAAATCTCCGGTACGCAGGAGCAGATCCCGAAGACTGAAGACACGCAGCGGAATCCATTTGACCGTCTCATGCCGTCCCCGGCGCGGCCCGCCGCGCCGCAAGCGGAGGCCAAGGCCAAGCCTGCGCAACCGGTGGGCGATCTGACGATGGCCAAGCCGGAATTCAATCCGCGTCCGGACATGGGCGCGGCGGAGCAATCGCGTCCCCGGAGGCTGGCGGATGCCCGCCGCCGGCTGGAGAACCTGCCGCCGGGCGAAAAGATGAAACAGGACGGCGGCGTGAAGCAAAAACTAGAATTTTCCGCGGTTGACGCCAAGGCCACGCCGTTTGGGGCTTACGATGCCGCCCTGATTGACGCCGTCTCACAATGCTGGTATCGGTCGCTCGATGAAACACACTACGACGGATACCAACGGGGCAAAGTTGTGCTTCAGTTTGTGCTGAACCACAAAGGAGAAGTTCGAGACGTGAAAGTGACCGAGAGCACTGTCGGTACGTATCTAAGCCTGCTCTGTGAAATGGCCGTGGTCAATCCGGCACCGTACGGGGATTGGCCAAGCGATCTCCGGCGCCTTCTGTACAGCGATCAACGGAAATTGCAATTCACGTTCTATTACTATTGACCTAAAATGTGCGCTCCAACCGGCGCGCGGTGGCACGGCGGACGAATTTTATCATGGAACAACTTGTTTACATTTTGCTGGCGCTGACCTCGCTGGTCAGCCTCACGTTCATCATCGAGCGCGGCCTGGCCTTGCGCTGGCGCAAAGTCGTCCCGCCGGAAATCGAGGCCGCCGTCGAGTCGTGCTACACGAAGGACGACGTGCCGATGCTCCGGCGCGTGTGCCAGCAACACACTTCGGCGCTGAGCCGGTTGCTCCTGCTGGCTGCGGATCACTTGGACCGCCCCAAGGAGGAAACCGTGAGCGGGCTGCAAACCCGCTCCCGGCATGAGATCGTGAAGCTGGAACGCGGGCTGGTGGTGCTGGAAATGGCCGTTGGCGTCGCGCCGCTGCTGGGACTCGTCGGCACCATCGTGGGCATGATGGGCGCATTTGGCGACGTGGGCAAAATTGGCTTGAGTGACGCCGCCAAACTTGCCCACAACATCTCCTTGATCCTCCGCGCCACACTCATGGGTCTGCTCATCGCCATCCCGGCGCTCATCGCGTGGAGCTACTTCACCAAGAAGGTTGAGACGCTGGCGGTGGAGATGGAGACGTTGTGCGACGAGTTCTTGCGGCGGCAGTATCGGGAGGAAAAGAAGTAACCGATGAAAAAACGTCGAACCTCAAACCTCGAACGCCGAACCGTGAACAGTTTGCCACGCTGCGTCCGGCCAACGATTCAAGGTTCACGATCCACGGTTCACGGATGCCGCTAGCCATGCGCTTCTTCGTCCGCAAACGCCGCGCCACACCCACGGTCATCATCGTGGCGCTGATTGACGTGCTCATCGTGCTGCTGATCTTCCTGATGGTCACGACGACCTTCAAGCAGCAGCCGGCGTTGAAGCTGGCGTTGCCGGAATCGTCGCAGGCGCTGAAAAGCGGCGCGCACGAGGATGCGCCGCTAGTGGTGAGCGTGGACGCAGAAGGCAATCTGCGTGTCGGCCTGGACGCGCGGCCTGTCTCCAGCGACGGGCTGAAGGAGCGATTGCAGGACGAGGCCACCAAGAATCCGCAGTTGAAGCTGGCCATCAGCGCCGACAAGGCCGCGCCGTTCGGTCAGATCGTCAAGATCATGGATGCGGCCAAGGAGTCGAAGATTAAACTGGTGAACGCCTTCACGAAGGAAGCGGTGAAACCGTAGCAATCCCGAAGGGCGCGACCCTCACGGCGATTCGCGGCGGCGTAAAGCGGCCCCCCGCGCAGCCCGAAAGCCCGCTGCCCGACCCAGCGCTGTCAGCCCCCCGTCAAGGCCGGTGGGGGATTGGATAGAGGCGGGACAGGATTCCAGAGGGCAGAGGCGGCGTTCCCCGGCGCAGGCGACCGCGCCCTTTTCGACCATTTCGAGACTTTGCTTGTTTTTGAGTGGGGGCGAATCTCTCTCTCGCCTTCCTCCGGGCGTTCCTCCACTCTCGAGCCGCCCGCTACGGCGCGGCCGCGAGTCGGCGCCACAACTCGTCGTTCAGAACGGCTTTCTGGAGAAACGTCTGCTCGTCGAGCGCGGCTGTGGCTCGGGCCGGGTCGAGTGGCAGGCGGATGGTGAAGGTGGTGCCGTGCGCCGGATCGCTGGTGGCGTGAATGGTCCCGCCGTGATGATGGACGATGAAATAGCACGCCATGAGGTTGATCCCGAATTCGGCCGGGCTGTCGGCGCGCAGCACGAACGGATCGAACACCAGCCGCAACGCCTCCGCGGGCAGCCCCGGGCCGTTGTCGGTGATCCGAATTTCCACTTGCGCGTTTTCCGGTGTGTCTTCGCTCAACGGCCAGGCGGCGATGCTCACGCGGCTGCCAACCGGCAGGCAGGACAGCTCGTCCTTGAAGAGCAGTTCGAACAAGCGGTTGAAGCGGGGCTTGTCCACGCGCAGTTCCGGCAACGATTCCGGGATGCTCAACTCGAGGGTCACCCGTCTCGCCGCAAAGGCGTCCCGAAGTTTCTCTCGCGTCGAGGCGATGACGTCGGCGAGGCGGACGCGCTCGCTGAATTCCAGCGAGGGCCGCTCGGAGGCGCTCCACAACTCGCGGAGGAGCTGGTTGATCTTTTCGATCTGGGACTGGACGTTTCGGTGGTATTCTCTCCAGAAACCCGGATCGCGGAGGCTGTCGGCTTGCAGTTTTTCGTCGGCGAGCTTCGCGGGCGCGAGGTCCAGAAACGTCTTGACCGCGACGAGCGAGTTGCGGATGTGGTGGCTCAACCCGGCGGCCAGCAGGCCGAGGCTGACGATGCGATCCGCGATCATCATGTTCTGGAGCACGGAGAGTTTCTGGCGCAGGAGTTCGTCGCGTTCGCGCTGGACGATGTAGAACTCAAGGCCGCGTTTGAGGGTCTGGTTGAGCATCTCGGCGTCCCAGGGCTTGCTGATGTATTTGTAGATCGCGCCCGTGTTGATGGCGTCAATCGCGTCCTTGTAGTCGGTGTAAGCGGTGACGAGCACGCGGACGATGCGGGGCTCGAGCTGGCGCGCGCGGTCCAGCAGCCAGACGCCTTTTTCGCCTGGCATGCGTTGATCGGTCATGAGCAGGCCGATTTCGTCGCGGTATTGTTCGAGCAGTTTGCAGCCGTCTTGCGCGTTGTTGGCGGTGAGGATCCGGAATTGATCCTCGAATGCGCGAGCGAAAAGCTTCAGGGACTTCTCTTCGTCGTCCACGTAGAGGATGGCGTATTTTCTGTAGTCGTAGGCCGGTTCCATGGTGTCGTTCAAGCAGCGGGTTTGGGGGTGGCGCGGGTCGGGAACTCCAGGGTGAACTGGCAATACCGGTTTGGCTCGGAATCCAGTTTGATTTCGCCGTTGAACTCCTGCATGAGGCGATAACAAATGCTCAGGCCCAGGCCCATGCCCTCGCCGACTTCCTTCGTGGTGTAGAACGGGTCGAAGATCTTTTGCCGGTTCTCCGGGGCGATGCCCGGGCCGTTGTCGCGCACGGTCAACAACACGCGATCGGGCGCGGCCCGGCCTTCGATCCAGATCGTCGGGTGCTCACCGTTGAAGGCCTTGCGCCGGAAGGCGTCCAGCGAGTTCTGGAGCAGGTTGGTGAGCACGTGAATCAACTTGTGCTTGTTGGCGCGCACAGTCAATCCCGGAGGGAGGGTGCGTTCCAATTTCACGTTGTCGTTCAGTTCGTTGGCGAGGAAGCGCAAGGCGGAGGTCACGACCTCCTTAAGTTCCACCTCGTCCAAGCTTCCCGTATCCGGGTGCGTGAACAGGCGCAGGTCCGAGACGATGGTCTTGACCCGGTTGATGCCGTCTTCGATATCCGTGAGCACTTCCTGGTAATCGCTCAACTGCTCCGGTGGAAGATGTTTGCCCTTCTTGCGCAAGGTGAACAGGCCCGTGGCGGCGAAGTTCAGCGGGTTGTTGATTTCATGGATGATGCCGGCGCTCATCACGCCCAACGAGGCCATCTTCTCCTGCTGCACAAGCTGCGCCTCGGCTTCGCGCAGCTTGCGGATGGCTTCTTCCAGTTCCCGCTTGCGTTCGTTCAGTTCGTAGCGAGAGACGAACTCCCGGAAGCGCAGGCGGTTAAAGAAATGATTGCCGACCACCACGATCACGCCGGTTTCGACCATGAAGATGCAGTTGGCAATCCAGTCCCCATTTAACGCCTCGCGCGGCCCCCTGATGACACACGCCGCCAGATACATCAGCATCACCCCGAGGACCGCCACCACGGACTCGAGGGTATTCCAGTGCACGACCACACTCATCGCCAGGAGGATCAGATTCAGCCCCGCATAGTAGGGCGAGGCGGGCCCCTCCCGGTCGGCAATCATCCACGTGATGAAGAAGGCGGGCAGCCAGGCGGTGATCAACCCGAGCAACCCGTGATGCCGTTGACCAAACGGGCGGGTGAGGAGAAACCAAATCATGCCAGCCAAGGCGGCGCAACCGAGCCGGAGTTCCAGGAAGTAGCCCAGCCGTTCTGGATACATCGCCACGTCCAGCGTGGTGCCAAAGAGCATGAGAACGGCCACCAGTATTGCGCCGACCTTGCCGGTGTTCACGCGGACCTGCTGCTCGTTGGCAAGGTAGGCGGCCCGGATTTCGGGGCGATCCACTGTCAGGGGGTCAGGCATGGCGGATCTTGCGCACTTCCAGGAAGAGATTAAATCCCGTCTCATCCGACCGAACGCAGCAATCCTCGCCGCGGACAGGCTCCGGCAGCAGCGCGCGCAGTTGCGCCGCGGTCCGATAAACCAGGTGCCAGTCCAGGAGATGCTCCATCCCGTGGCGCGCCGGGTTGGCCGGTTCGACGTTCGTGACCAGGAGCAAGCCGTCCGGCGCCAGCCAGTCATACATGGCGCCCAGCAGCCGCTGGCAGACCGGGTCGGACAGATAGTCAAGAAGCCCGGCGCAGTAAATCAGATCGTACCGCAGATCCTGAGGTGCAAGGGGCCGAGTCGCTTCCTTGAGAACCTGTTGCACCGACTTCCGAACGTATTCGATGCGGGCCCGGCGAGAATGCTGTCGCTGGATCTCCTCAAGCGCCGAGCGGACATGGCCGAGGGTCTCCTCGTTGAAATCCAGCAGGGTGAAATGGACCTGATCGCCGAGTCCCGTCGTGGTAGGATGGCGAAGGAAATTCTGCACCTCCTGGGCCGGTCCACAGGCGATACTGAACACGCGGGCGCCCCGGCTCTCGCGCCGCGCGCGCAACGATTCCCGGGTGAGGATGTCGGTGAGATAGCGCACGCGGTTGCGGTGGGCCTGGGCCGGAGGCTGTTGCAGAAACCAGGTGTTGACCACCTTGGCAAAAAGGGAAGCGCCTTCGTGCTGGTTGCGCACGATCATATTGACCATCTCGTAATCGCCCGCGTAGCCCAGCGGCTTCTGGAACGTGCGCCAGGCGAACGGAGCCCCGAGCACCAGCGGATGCAGTTGCCGGCGCATGAAGCTGCGATGCGCGGGCAGCAGCTCACTGTCCACGCGTTGCGCCACCGGCTCGAAGTTTCTGAAGAGCGTGTTCAGACAGGGGATGACTGGCTCCGCCAATTCTCCAGCCACCTCCTGTTCGAGGCGAAGCAGTTCCTCGGCGGGCGAAGAGCGCATGCTCAATTCCACTTCGTCCAGCCACCGTTGCAGACCCAAGAAGTAGCTCTGCATGTCAGCAACGATCGCTTTGTATTCTGCCTTGATTCGATACTCCTTCTGCCATTCGCGAAGGAAACTCTGGAACTGCTCCCGGAGCTTGCCGTTCCGGAGCATCTCGACCGTGAAGTCCACATCCCGCCAGGCACTCTCATCGAGCGAAACTTCGCAGACCGTGATGATGCCAGTGTTGATCAGATGCTGGACCACGGCCCGTCCCGAATAGACCGTGCGCTCCTGCAGGACAATTCTGAAATCCTCCAGCACCTCGGACAACCTGAGCACCAGAGTGGGGCCGTACACCTCGAACACCGCCATGTGCCGCGTCAGCCGCAGGAGCATGGCACGGATCTCGAGTCCCTGGCTGGTTTGGCAGACCACCAGGTTTCCCTTCAGTTCGTCGTTCTGTGCGCTCATGCTGACTCTGGAGAATCGCCCGACCTGCTACTTGAGCCCGCTTCTCTTATCCCGGACGACCCGCGACTGCGACGCAGATTTCACTGCATCTCCCCGCCCGCTGCAAGGGATCCTCGCTGCGAAGCTGGGCAGTCACAATTGTCAAGGGGCGCGGCCGCGGCAGTTTTCGTCCTACAATCTCAGCATCGTTTGGACAATGAACGCCCAGGCATCGGGGACATCGGCGAAGGCTCGGCCACCAGGATGAAAGACTCGCTGCAAACTGGTCTGCACGGTCCACCAAGCCGTCACCTGGGCCTTGTAGCTCAACTCGATCACACCCTCGTAGTCGGCCAGTTTGGGGAACGGAGCTGGTCCGCCCGCGCCGACAATAACCGCATTGATATCCCGCTGGGCACGACGCAGGTCGTCGCTCAAACCCAAATAGGACGCCGCCAGGGCCAGCGTGTCCCAGTCCCGTTTGGGGATCAGGCCTTTGTAAACCAGTCCGCCGTCAATGCCCCACTGAGCCAGGTTCCGGTCCTCGGGAGCGTATCCCACCCGGAAGAAGCCGGTCAACCCCTGCTGGGCCGCGTCGGCCTTGCCCACCTCGCGCCAGAGCATCTGGTCTGCAAGGAAATACACGCCCCAGTTGCCGCGGTGAGTGCGGGCGGTGCCGCTGGAGATCGGGGGCAGCGGTACCCCGTTGGCGGTGACGAAATTGTCGAAGGCGACGAAAGTTCCCTCATACATGTCGTAGAAGTCATCCGTGTGATAATAGCCTCCGAGTTTCAGGTTGCCCGGCGGGCCTTGGGATTCCTTCGACTGGTTCAGCCTGAGTCCCAGTTCGAAGTAAATCAGCGCGCCCTCGTCTTCGTTCAGGTTGACGCGCGTGCCGGGCGGCATGCGATCAGGATTGCCATCATACGCGCCGACTTGGAGATAGGCGTGTGGACAGGGATCATAGCGCAGGCGCACACCCGGCGTGCCGTAGGGCGTGGAAGCCAACGCGTGGTGGCCAACCGGGAAATACGGTTGATCATACACGTTGAAGGCCATCGTGGGATAGAAGAACGTCTGGTTCAGAAGACTCAGACCCGCGATGGAATTGTAGAACTCCGGAACAATGAAGTCGCGGTCAATGGCGAGCTGGCCGAATTTAACCGACAGCCTGTCGGCGAAGAGTTTCTGCTCGTAATAAAGCTCCCACAGCCATGCCCCGTTCTGAAAATCCAGGAGGTTGACCTTGTTGAGGTCGCCAATGAACCGATCGGAGAATGGCTTCTCGCCTTGCAACCACAGTGACCCGACGTGGAGCTGGCCGCCTTCGTAGCCCAGCAGCTTGGCCGAGTTTAGGTCCAGCATCATCAACAACGCGCCTTGGTAAACCGTGCCCTCTTCAATACCGCCGCCCAGATTGGAAGGCACCGAAGCAGCGTACAGGAACTCGAAGTCAACTCCACGCTTGGACAGGTCGGTGCGCAATCCACCCCAGTTGCCCAGGAGGTAATCCTGTTCGAGGAAGCGCTGGAAGCTGGATTTGGCGTCGGGCGTGGCTTCCTGCGCGACGGTTCTCGCGAACGCGAGGCAGCTCCAGACAAGGCTCAGCACGCCTCCCATTCTCAGCACAGCCTGCAGTTGTTGTTTTCTCATAAGGTTCACCGAGTTTGGAGCCGCGAACGCCAGCCCCTGCTTGTTTCCTGCTAATCGGGCTTCCCGTTTCTACTGGCAGTTAACATGCCACGGAGCAATTGGCCCAACGTGGCCCAGTAGCTCTGCGATAGATCGGCCGAGACAAAAGCCAGATAGATGTCGTTGCTAGGGAAGAGACTATTCGATGCGTAATAAACCGGCGTCTCCAGGCCGCGATACTTGGATTTGTGGAAGGACAAACCCCGAAAATTGTAGATCTCATTGCCAAAACGAGCGCTGAACTGGAGAAACCACTTGGCGAGGAGGTCATCGTTGTATTTGCCCAGGTCCAGTTTCACAAAGGGTGCCATGAGCAAGTTGAGCACTTCCTTGCCCTCGGCCTTGAATTGCTCCATGGCGGCCATGTGCACCGCGGTGGCCAGCCGCCCGAACCGTTGCTCGTCACAGCGCACGATGTTGGCGGAATACCCAAAGACTTTGCCGTCCCGATACATCGGATCGTAAAAAACGAACCCCGCGACGTGCCCCTCCTTGTCGTAGGCGACGAATTTCCGCACGTCCTCTTCGTGATCGAAGACCGGCCGGCGAGCATAAATCCAGATTTCCCGATCACTGATTTTCTTCCTGCTGATCCACTTTGCCGAGATCGCCGCCAGATCCTCCTTCTTGAGGGCGGCGCCCTGTTCTTCGCGGATGGTGATGCCTTCGCGCTTGGCCTCGTTGCGGGCGCGCTTGATCAAGTCCAGTTCCTTCCAGTTCCCGCTCGTGTTATAGGTTTGAACCGGAAGCGAAGGTTCGTAGCCGAGGCAGTTGACTTTGAATCCCAGGGGCCGGAGCACCTCCGCGCACTGCTCGGAAATGACGCCAAAGACCCCGCGCGGGTCCACTGCAAGGAAATTGCGTAGGATCTTCGGCAAATCCTCCGGCGCGCAGACCGGGTCGGACAGAACAATGCGCTTGGGCCGGCGGGCAAAAACGGGATGTTGAACGGTCGTGTACGCAATATAGCCGGTGTCATCGATGAAATACTGCATCCCTTCCTGCAAGGTGGCATACGCCAGCGCCTGCCAGCCATGTTGCTTGAGGAAAGGCGAGAGCAGTTCCCACTTCGCCTGCCGGTCAAGCGCCCGGGCGGCCGTACCCTCGATGATGGTTGGACGCGCCGTCCGCACAGATGCAGAGTCGTCACGGTTCACTGATTCCCGGTTCACGTTCTGCAAGACCCAGTCCGCCGTCAATTCAAATACGCGCTCGCAATTGCGGTCAAGGTGCCCCACGTGCCCGTTACCCGGGATGATTTCGAGCCGCTTCTTGCACCTCAACGCTTCGAAAAGCATCCGACCACTCTCCGGCGGGTCCACCTTGTCCTCCTCGCCCCAGAGCACCAACGTGGGAACGCTGATGCGCGAAACGCGCTTGAGCGTGTCCACAAAAAACGCCTGCTCACCGCCGGGCAACGGAAAACTCATGAACGCTTCGCGCAACAGCGGATGGGAGATGATTCGGCGATTCAGCTCCTCATCCGAAGCGAGACGGGGCATGGACAACTTTCCGAGCGGAAGCCGCAGAGTCTGCTTGGTCAATCGCAGCTTCAGCTTGCCCAGCAGCAGCAGACTTCGCAGGAAGACCGTCATCGGCAGGGGGAGCGAATTGCGAACCGTCGCGTCCAAGAGGATTAAGGCCTTAAGCCGCCGGTCCGTCAGAGCGGCCTCCAGCACGGCGGTACCACCAGAGGACAAACCGAAGGCGGCGATACGCTGGCCATCAACTTTCGGGTGAGTCACAAGGTAATCAATGGCCGCCCGAACGTCATCTACCCACTTCGGGATGTCCACGAAGAACCGCTCGCCGCCGCTCTGGCCATGACCGTGCATGTCCATGGCCAGCGCCCCGATGCCCCTTTGGACCAGTTGTTCGCACAGTCCAAAGTAGTTCTCTTTCCAATCTCCCGCGCCATGGCAAACAACCACCAGCGGCGCCCGTGGGTCAGAAGAAGGCAGAAAGAGTCTCGCGGCGATGGGATCGTCATGGGACTCGAACCGCACAGACTCTCCGCGCCCAATCTGTTGGTCACAGATCGCACCCTGGGTTGGGACTTCTTCCTTCAACGAACTGCGTGGTCTGGCGAGTCCGCGGTGGCATTCAAGGTACGTTGTTCTGCCGTGTATCATTGTGCGTAGTTCCTGACTTTGAAGCGTTCCCGGTGCCATGTCACCCAAATTGAACTTAGCCAAAGGAGCGGTTCCACCCTGCGCGTCCAATCATGACACAAAGTGTCCACACCCAAGCCATCCGGGTGACGCCTTTCGCGCCTGGGGTTGGCTCTAGACTGGGCGAAGGCATGGAGGGCTGTTGGTAGTTACTTCGCCGCGTGTCTCTTCTGCTGGACGCCACCCTCGCAGACAAACGTAACTGGAGTGATTCTCCAAATCCCGAGGGCGAATCCCCTTCCCCCGCAGATTCACGGGGATCACCCACGGCACCAAAGCTGACTGGTCCTGCAGGGATGGCCGGCTGGCCTTGGTCAGGTGTTTGAGCAGGAAAGAGTTCACCGTCACACTTTCATTGCGGCAGACCCGTCGGACTCGCATCGTCGTTCGTTCGTCAAACACCTGCCACGCGCAGGCCGGTGGGGGCCTCGTGCTGGAACTGGGCTCTGGCTGGCCTTCAAGTGTCACCCACTTGAGACGATGGCGCGGCGTAAGATACCGGGGCAGCATCCGAAGCAACGGGAAAAGCGAAGGGGGGGCGGGGTGTTTGATTTGCGGAAGGCGGGCCAGCTCCGCGTCCCGGCGACGCAGCAATTCCGCGAGCCCGCCAATGCCATCGAAGTGCGAATGGGGCAAGAAGGTCCACTCCGGCTCCCGTCCCGAAGGCGGAATGTAACCAAACCGGATCCCGATGTATTCCCCAAGTTCCTCGGCGGCGGAGAACCAACGGCGAATGGCGTCTTCAGTCTTGAAGGGCATTTCGGCAATTTCTACTCCGTCTGGGCCAAGGAGTCAACAGGGGCGCTTTTGGGGTGTCTCTTCGCGTTTCTGCGTTACGATGGAGGCCGCCCACCGACACCAATTTGGACGCCGGTGTGAGCGATGCAGCGCTATGTCGCGAGAAGAAGAATTCGCAGCAACCCAAGCGGTCGAAGGATCGAGCTACCTCGACGTCCTCAATGATTGCCTCGCCTGCGGCGTCATTGGTTTCGACGAGCACGGGCGCCTCTCTTTGCTGGCACCTGAAGCCATCCATATCCTCCGCCTCGTCCGAGCCGGGTCGTTGGGCAGCCGTGCGACGTGTTGCCCGCGCCATTGGAGCGCTGGCCCCGGCACGGCGCGAAGCCGATTACATTCGCCACCCGCCGGGCCGGAGGCCGGTGCCTCGATGCGGAATCTTATTTCGCCACTTGCTAGAGTCTGTCGTGGACTTTTGGCGAAGAGGGACCGGAGCATGAGGATGGCGGGGGCGAGCTAGGGACTGCCTGCAAGGGTTGATGCCAGCCGCTCGTAGTCGCGGGCCCAACAGCGGGAACGCGCCGCTCACATAAACGAGCGTCCTACGTCCCAGCGACACGGCAACAATCCAAAGTCCCGCTTGGCTTCGTGAGGATTGGTGCAAGAAGTGACGGGCTGTCTGGCTTCACCCAGACAGGCCCGTCCCTACCATCCATCACCACGCCGCTTCACGCAATCAAACCAGCCATCCCCAAATCAGCGGCTTCGAGGCGGCGGCTGGCTGCTCTAGTAACCGCTTACCAGTGCCGCAGCTAGCTCTCCTTGCGCTGGCTTTGGAAATACGGACCCGCGGTCACCCTTGCACGGCCCGGTGGCGTCGCTGGTGAGCGGACTTTCGTCCCAATGCAGCCCGAGCCAGCGGAGGCCGTTGAGGATGACGTCCAGGGCTTCCTGCGTGTTGCGGGCGGTGTCGGTGTCCTCGATGCGAAGGATGAACGTGCCACCGGTGTGGCGGGCGTAAAGCCAGTTGAACAGCGCCGTGCGCGCGCCGCCGATGTGCAGGAAGCCGGTGGGGCTGGGGGCAAAACGGAGCCGGGGTCTCATGGGATCAGGTGCGGTTCAGGTCACCACAGCTACAACGCGACAGACTCTAGCGGCCCCAGCGGCTCTGAAGCAAGCCTGAGCACGGGTCCGCGTTTGGGCACCTGCGCGTTTTGACCAAACTTTGGCCTACGCTTTCAAGGGTGTTGCGGAGGTTCGATTACTTCTTTGCCGAAGTCCGCTCCTGAAGCCAGATGACATCCGGGTTTGGCGGGCTGTGGTAAGGTTCCCCGGTCGGCCAGACCGCGATGCGCGCATCCCGCCACTTTTTGATTTGCGAATGGCAGTCCGCGAAAGCGATACCACAGCCCAAATTGTGATAGCTGCCCGGGCAGTCCTGCCACAGATTGTCCACCATGGTCATCGCAAAGGCGGCGTCGTTGATGCTCTTGGTGTCTTCATCCAGCAGCACGAAAAGCATTGCGGGCCCGGGACGGACAATGGCGGTCGTTTTGCCATAGGTGTACCACAGGCCACTTCTCGTGTGACTATGGTTGCCGTCCAGCCAGGGGCCGTTGACCGGAAGTTGTCCGCGGCTCGGGGCATAAGGATCGGTGCCGACGGCTTGACTCATGGAAAAGGTTCTCGCCGCAGGCACCTTTTGGCCGCGCATCGCCGGGTCCCTGCCCTGGTAGAAGCCAATCCGTTGGTCCGCCGGGCATTTGTAAATCGCAATGTTATTGCCCGTGTAGGGAGCCAGAAGCGCTTTCGCTGGGTCTCTCAGGATATCGGGGTTAAACTCCTCCGACCCGCTGCCTGGCGAGACGTTTCCAGGACACCAATTGTAACCTGACAAGGTATTCCCATCGTCGGGGTTGGGCGGGAAAAGGTCCCGGAAATCTCCCGTGTACAAATAAATGGCCTTCATCATCTGGTTGCCGTTGTTCATGCACATGATCGCGTGCGCTTTCGTCTTGGCCTTGGACAAGGCCGGCAGCAGCATGGCCGCCAAGATGGCGATGATGGCAATGACTACCAATAGTTCGATGAGAGTGAACGCCGGTAGGGCACTCTGCCCGCGCGGTTCAGAACTTGCGCCGCCACGTTGGAAACTATTCATAAGCTGCGACACCGGTTTCGAGCGATGACTCCAGAGCCAATGTACTGGCCTTTGCTCGGATGTAAAGCTCTCGCTGCACCGCCCCCAAGCCGCCGGCCCTCCGAAACTCCGGGCACAACTGCCGTTCTAAAGCATAGCGACGGGCTGCTGGTCCACACCAGCAGCCCCTGATTCACGCTTCGGCTTGCCCTTCCGGCGCCGCTTTGTGCGCCGTGAAGCCCAGTCTGCCTCGCCTCTGCCTTGGCGCCTAATGCACCAAGCGGAAATAGGCGTTGCTCGTGATCACGTTCGTCGAGTAATACATGCCGCCCACTTGCACCACGTTGCCCACGGGAGACCACGCGGCTGGCGTCAGTGTAGGGCTGGTTGTTTGCAGCGTGAAACCCAGACTCGCAGGGTCGGCCCACGAAAGGACCACGTTGTTCCCTGACCGCGTGATCGCCATGGTCGGTCGCAACTCCACCGGTGCCGGATGAGTAATGACCGTGTAGAGGTTTTGGTTGTCCGGCGTATCCGGCCCGCCGGCCGGGTTGTTCGTGCTGTTGATCTGCCCCTTGGCCGAGATGCAGATTTGCTTCGTCGTCATGGCAAGCCCGGGGGTGATGGTCTTGATGCCCAAGGTGCCAGTCTCAACGTGATTCACAAACGGGAAGAAGCAACGCGTCAGGGGCGTGATGTTCGTGCCATCGAACTTCAAGATCCGTACTGTCACCTGGTACTGCGCGAACGCCGGAGTTGGCCTGCAGTTGTAGCCCACGATGACACGATCCAAGGCATCCACGGCAACGTTGGCCGCTTGCACCAAGTGCACCGACGGATCGGTATCGCTGACGACCACCGCGGTGACGAAGTTCGTCGTGGTGGCATCCCAAACCGCCAAATAGACCGGAGAATGCGCGCCATCTGCATACGGCGCGGCACCCGCCAAGTACACGTAATGGCTGCGGATGTCCGACGCGAGTCGGGTCTGATCCCCACGATCGGTGCCAAACGGGACCCCGGAGCTGCTTTGGTCGATAGATCCCTTCGGATTGCCCGCATTATCGAAGAAGTAGAGCGTATGCAGCCACCGAACACAAAAACCGCCGCGGTATGCGGCACAATTCGCCCAGATATCCGCGGACAACGTGGCCGAGCTATCCACAGGGAACGTGTCCTTCACAACGGAACCGTCCGGCCGGATGATGACGATCGTGGCGGTCGTGCCGAAGCTGTAAACGTTGCCCGTGCCGTCAGCATTAATGACGGCGAAGTTGCCGTCACTCAGGCACAGCACGTCGCCAAAACCGGTTTTCTGTCCTCCCACCACTGCACCGGGCGTGCGCCCGTATGCGAAGTCGAAGGCCTTGACCAGCGGCGTTGGCACCTCCGTCGCCGGATTGAGCGAGAAGATTTGCTCGACGCTGTAGCGACCGTTGTTGACATAGCCAGCGTTGATATCCCAGCGACCGTCCGATTGGAAGTTCGTTCCCGTATAAAATGGATCGCCGGCCATACACTGCGCCGCCGTGAGGAAGTTCACGGCGCCTAAGCGCTTATCCCCAGCCACACGCCCTGGGTTCCCGGTCTTCCGGTTGCTAACAGGTCCAAGGTAGGGCGTCCCGTTGTCGGCGTAGAACACTTCTCCGAGCTTGGGCGGGCCACCAGCCGTGGGTTGGAGCGCCAGCGCATAGCACAGGTCGTCCACACCAGGACCCGCACCAGTATAGGTATTGGCAAAGGTCACGTTGGCAACCAAGAACGTGCTGTCACCCACGACGCTGTCGTACGCGTCCCAAATGGTTGAGTTGGGCGCGGCCTGCGCCACGATCATCGGCCCGTTGGTATAGTAATTATTCGTGTTGTACCAAAGTAGCATGTCCGGCACGATGTGCGTCAACCCGACCGACTCGACTCCCGCCAAGGGCGTGTTGATAACCGTATAGACGTTTACGGGGTCCGTATCCGGGCCGCTCGCCGGATTGTTCGTGCTGTTAATGAGCCCCATGGCGGCAATGCAGATTTGCTTCGTCGTCATCGCCACAGCCGGGTTTTGCATGGTGTAGAACTGCATGCCGTTAGCCGCAACGTTGTTCGTGTTGTCAGCATTGACGAACGGGAAAAACGTCGGGGTGAGATAGGTGACGCCCGCGCCATCGAACTTCAGAACTCGCGCCAAAATCTGGCTGACGCCGAAGCTGGAACTGGGCATCCCCTGGTAGGCCACGCACACGCGGTCTAGGGCGTCCACAGCCACCGCCGCCGTATGGTTGTTATTGTAAACTGTTGCCGAGGGATCCAAATCGCTGGTGACTAGCGCGCTGGTAACGAACGCCCCAGTTTGCGCATCCCAGATCCCCAACTGCACGACAGTTGACCCCGCAGGGCCTACAGGGCCCGCCAGATAGACATAGTGGCTGCCGATGTTCGACGCCAACCGCGTGTTATCACCCCGCGAACCGGTGTCAAACCCTATCCCGCTGCTGGAAACCGGGGTCGTGTGCAGCAGATTGCCCGCATTGTCATAGAAGTAGAGGTTGGCACGAACTCGGATACAGAAACCCCCGCGGTAGGCCACGATATTCGCGTTCATTTGCTGCGGATCCACCAGGAAGCCGTCCTTCACGACCGTGCCGTCAGGCCGGAAAATGGCCGCCACAGCCGATTCACTGCCAATCGGGGATCCGAAAAACCCTGAGGGATCGCTCACATAGGAGACAAAGTTCCCATTATCCAGCCCCACGACGCCTCCAAGATACCCCATCCAGTTGTCTCCGTTGCCGCCATTCGAACAAGTGCTGCTCCCTCCGTTTCTCTGGATGTTATTACAGATGTTCACCGGCACGGTGTCGAGGCAGCAACGGCTATAAGCGCTGGTCTGCGCCTTGGAGGCCGGTTTCTGCTCCAGCGTCGCCGGGTTCAGCGAGAAGGTCTGGACGGTGCCCATCTGCACGTCGTCAATCCCCGTCGGCGGTATTGAATACCCGGGATAAGGAACATTCTCGCCGTCCTGGTTGTTACCCGAGGGATAGCCCGTGGCGAACAACGCGTGGGTCGTCGGATCGAAACGCCCATCCGTATTGAAGTAATTGACACCGAACCAGAGCTGGCCATACCAAAGCGAAGACATGGCCAGCGTGATAAAGTTCGTCCCGCCCAGCCGCGGGTCGCCGGCCACGCGGACGGCGTTGTTTTTCTGCCGCAGCGAGGTGTGCAGTCGGTACGGCGCGCCGCTGTCGTCAAAGAAGGCCTCGCCAATTTGGGGCGGCCCGCCGCCCGCCGGTTGCATCACCACGATATGGCGTTGATTGGGCGTGCCGGTGCCCGCCACTCCACCCGCCATGGCGTTGGTCGAACCGTTCCAACTGCCATCGTCAGCAAAGGTGGCCAGCCCAATCAAGAAGGTGCTGTCCCCCACCACGCTCACGAACTCATCGCCGCGGCCATTTCCCAAGCTGGAATTGCCCAGCGTAGTGTATCCAACCAGAGCCGCGCGAGCCACCGGCCCGTTGGTGACGTACCCCGGAAAGGGATGTCCGGGCAGCAGACCACTATTGTACCACACGGCCATATCCGGGACGACGTACGTCAAGCCGGCCGAAGCCACACCGCCCGGAACGAACTGGGCATGGGCGCTCGAACAGAAGGCCAACAGGCCAACCACCGATAGTAAACGTGTTTGCTTTTTCATAAGAAACTTCTATTGAAGATGTCCTGTCTCTGGAGAGGACTCATATTGCACCACTTGCGCGCCTTGGGCAGCGAAATGCAAGCTTTCTTTAGAGAAGTTGTTCACACCTTGTTCACTGCCGCTCCACACGCACGCACGCCCAATGCCGTTGCGCCCAAGGAAATTGGGGGAAAGCCGAGTCTCGCGGTACGCGCGGTTTTGGGGGAGCGGGTTGATCCTGAAACCGGAACAGCCGCGATTGCCGCACCGCCTTTTGCGATCAGCCATCCAGACCGCTTCGAGACCCCTTCGCGATTCTCCGCGACCCCACCCCATTGCGGAAGACAGGGGGCCGCTTGACGTGCAGCCCGGGACGCGGTCGCCTCGGCGAGGCGGCCCTTGCTCAGGGTGACCCTGCCTCACGCATTGTTCGTGAGGATTGGTGCAAAAAGCAACGGGCTGTCTGGTTTCACCCAGACAGCCCGTCTTACCATCCATCACCAAGGCCGCTTCATGCAATCAAACCAACAATCCCAAAACCAGCGGCATGAAGTCGCGAGGCCTCACGCCACGCGCTGGCTTGTATCCATGCCGGCGCGCGTCTCCACTTCTCATTGAGCCAAACGGAAGAACGTGTTGGCACTGCCGATGGCCACAGTCTTTTGATAAGTGTTGCCCACCAGCACGGAGGCTGGTTGCGGTGTCACATTGGCCCACGCGGTCGGTTTCACCGTCGGCGTGGATTGCAGCGTGCAATCGCCCACGGAGGCATCCCACGAGATGATAATGTTGTTCCCCGAGCGAGCCGCCGTCATTTGCGGCGCGACGGGGACATATCCTGGGTTGTTGATGACCGTGTAAACGGTCGTCTGCGCCTGGCTGTCCCACGCAGCTTCCGCATTGTTCGTGCTGTTGATCTGGCCCTTGCCCGCGATGCAGATGTACTTCGTCGTCATATCCAGATTGGGGTTGGTGGTCTTGAAGCCCTGCATTAGATTCGTGTGGGCTGCGGTATCGCTGTTGATAAACGGGAAGAACGTGTGGGTCAGGGGCGTGACCGTGGTGCCATTGAACTTCAGGACGCGGGCCATGACCTGGTCGTTGACGAAGGACTGGTCCAAGTTGGTGCCGACGGCGGTTGCGGCGGGCACGGGCTTGCCGTTCCAAGCCACGCACACGTTGCCCAACGAATCGCAGGCCACGTCCGTTCGATCAACAGTGCTCGAGGCATCCAGATCGTCATTGACTTTATAGCTGGTGATGAACGCTCCGTTCGTCCCGTTCCAGACCGTCAACCAGCCGGCGCTGGCGTAATAAACCCACGGCGCGCGAATGTCCCCCGCGATCTTGGTGCCGTCGCCGCGGCCAGTGTCCAGAGCCACACCGCTAAGGGCATTATGATCCACGTCGCCGGCAATTAGGGTGCCGTCGTTCTGATAGAAGTAGAGGAGACCGCCGGAGCGGATACAGAACCCACCCTTGAAGCCGGTGGGGTCCGTCCAAGCTGCAACCGGGCGGACCAGCCAGCTAGCCTTCACGACACCGCCGGTGGGAGTGAATATGCAGGCGATCGTTGAATCCCCCGGAGCGTTGCCCGGGAAAAACACATCTTGGTCTGAGCGATCGTTCATCACAGCCGCAAAGTTTCCGTTGTCCAAGGCCGCCAGTCCGCCACCAAAGCGCCCCCGCTGCTGGTTACCGCTCGCCAGAGCCAGGAACTCGGGATGACCGAGAGAGTTGCCATCGAACGCCTTGCACAGCGGCGTCTGCACAAGCGTGGTCAGGTCAAGCGAAAAGGCCTGGATCAGGTCACAACGTTGCGCAATCGAGGCCGCATTTCCATAAAGCACAGTAGCCGTGTCAAAGCGTCCGGCTGTTTGAAAGAAGCCTGGGTAGTCTTGGGGATCGGCCTCGCCGCCGGTCACAAAGTTCACGGCGCCATCCCGTCGGTCGCCGTACACGCGGCCTGGATTCCCGTCATTCCGCGAGGAAATGCCGTTGGTGTAAGGCTTGCCGTAGTCGTCATAGAAACACTCCCCCAATTTGCCGTTGGCCCACGTGCCGGGGGCGGCCGGTTGGAACGCCACAACGTACCGCTGAACGCTTGCCGTGCCATCGTCGGCAAATTTGTTGACCTCCACCACAAACACTTTTTCCCCAATTACGCTGACCCAGGGTTCCCAATTGCCGTTGTCTGGCTGCTGACTCAGCAAGGGAACAATAGGCCCGATTTTAACGCGATTGGCGACCGAATCGTACCAGAAGGGCACATCGGGCACGACGTTCGCTGACCCCACAGAAGCCGCTCCGCCCGGAATGAATTGGGCGTGGGCGCTAGAATAGAACGCGATGAGACCAAGGATTAACGCTGAACCAACATACTTTTTCATAGCTTGTCTTTGTACTGTAAGTTTGATGCCAAATAATGCCTCCTTTGTGCACCTTGGGTGACGAAATGCAAGCTTTCTTTAGAAAAGTTGTTCACGCCTTGTTCACACCTTCTTCACTGCCGCTCCACACGCACGCACACCCAATGCCGTTGTCCTAGGAGATTGGGAAAAGCCAAGTCTGGCGGCCGGTGCGGTTTGGGGGAGCGGGTTGATCCTGAAACCGGAACAGGCGCGATTGCCGCACCGCCTTTTGCGATCAGCCATCCAGACCGCTTCGAGACCCCTTCGCGATTCTCCGCGACCCCACCCCATTGCGGAAGACAGGGGGCCGCTTGACGTGCAGTCCGGGACGCGGTCGCCTCGGCGAGGCGACCCTTGCTCAGGGTGACCCTGCCTCACGCATTGTTCGTGAGGATCGGTGCAAAAAGCAACCGGCTGTCTGGTTTCACCCAGACAGCCCGTCCTACCATCCATCACCCAGCCGCTTCGCGCTATCAAACCAACTACCCCGAAATCAGTGGCTCCGAGGCGGCGGCTGGCTGCCTCAACGACCGCCTACCAGCGCCGTATCAAGCGATAGAATTTCGGGCCCGTGCCATTGGGCACGCTCATCTGGTGCTTGTCGTTCGCATCCACGTAACCGGTGCGCGTAATGGCCGGTTGCGGACTCACGTCCGTCCAGGAGGCCGGCGCTGCGGTGGACGAGGATTGCAGCACGAACAGACCCGCGTCGGCCTGCCAAGAGACGGTCGAGTTCGGGCTGCCGTACGCGATCGTTACCTGCGGTCGCGGCGCGGCGATCGGCGCCGGATGGCTGACGACCGTGAAGCAGTGCGAATTGCCTTGCGAAACCGGGACGTTGGTTGGGTTGGCGGTTCCGTTCCACAGGCCCTTGGCATAGAACATGATCGCCCGCGGCGTCATGGCCACGCTCGGCTCCTGGTTCATGAAACCAATCACGTTATTCGTGTCCGAGTCATGCTGCACAAACGGGAAGAACATCGGGGTCAGCGGCGTGAACTTCGTGCCGTCAAAGGAATAAACCCGCGCCGCGCACTGCTGTTGCGGGAAGAAGACATCATCCGCCTTATGCCTCCAAGTCACGGTCACGCGGTTATAGGCGTCACAAGCAACATTACACCGGTCCAGATAGCGCTTTCCACCGAGGTCCGTGAAGTCTTGGTTCCCGTCGCTAACGATCGTGTTGGTAATCCACGTCCGGGTGTTGGCATCATACGCGGTCAACATGATGTTGGTGTACCCTGATTCAGGGGCCTTGCCGGCCTGGAACACGTAGTGGCTGCGGATGTCGGAGCACATCCGTGTGCCGTCGCTGCGGCCGGTGTCAAAGTTCAGCCCGGAAGCCTCGTTATGATTAAGCTTGCCCTGAAGTTCGCCAGCGTTGTTGAAGAAGTAGATGATGGCGCTCGCCGGACGAACAAAGAAACCACCGCGAAAGGCCCCCACGCTGTTCCACATGCTCCCGTCAGGATAGGGGGGGTCGGCGGGCTCGGGGTTGACAACAAACGCTTCCTTCACAATCGAGCCGTCCGATCCGAAAATGGTCGCGACGGCAGCCCTACTGTTGAGGTTGTTGAGCTGCGTGCGATCTTCCCCAACACCGACAAAGTTGCCGTTGTCAAGCCCGATGGGTGAACACCCCGCGCGCCCGAAATCCTGACCCCCGAAGGCAGCTACCTCGTTCGTATGGAGGCGGCCGAACATGCTGTCCATGGCCTTGGAAGTCGGCGTCGAGGTGACGGTGAGCGGGTTCAGCCGGTGGAACTGAACGGTATAGGAACGACACGCACGGGCGGTGGCGTCTTCGAAGAACGGATTCGACCAGCGCCCGTTCGAATTGAACTCCGGGTAGGCAAAGGGCGAGGCCTCACCGGCGCCCCCGTAGTTGACGGCGCCATACCGCGGGTCGCCGCCAATGCGGCCCGGGTTGCCCGTCTGGCGGGACAGGTTGATCTGGGTGAGCCAGGGTTTCCCCGAGTCGTCATGGAATATGTTGTCCAGTTTGGCCGGGCGGCCATCTGTGGGAATGAGCACCGACGTAAAGCTCATCATCGTGGAATCATTCGTCGCCTGGGTAATGGCGGCGAGCAGGAACGTGCTATCGCCCAACAAGCCGGAGCTTGCCTCCACGCTGCTCCCATTCCCGGCTTGATCATTCGGATCACTATAGCCGTTGATTTGCGGGTAACTCTTGGACATGCTGAACCAAACAATTGAGTCCGGCACGATGCGCGTTAACCCGACCGATTCCGCGCTGCCGGGAATGATAGGCGGATTCTGAGCGTAAGAAGCGGAACAGAACGCGACGAGACCAAGGATCACGGACAAGCGAACTTGCTTTTTCATAGGTTGTGTTTCTGCTGTAGGTTTGGTGACAATTATTAAAGCCTTTATGAGCTTTCCCCCAAGAAAATCAAGGTTTTTATTCAAAAAGTTATTCACAGGCCAAGCCACCATCACAGGCCAAGCCACCATTGAGGTGGCCATTGGGGTCTGAGGGTTACGAGCCATTCCTGCGGCGACTCCCGCGCTTTTGTCTGGTGATCTGAACAGCCAGACCGGTCCGCGCTTTCCGGGTCGTTGCGATCAACGCTCGGTCGCTGACGGTTTGCAGACGACAGAGCGCCATGCACCGCGGAAACCAAGCGTCCGCTCGGACGGCATCACGTTACTGCCGCAGGGCGCTGGTGTGCATGTGCCACCAAGTGATATCGCGGATCTGCCCTTGCGTCTGGAAGTCATTGTACTCCAGGAATTTTACGGGCACGATGCTGCTCCGTTCCTTCCATTTGTGCACTTCCGAATGGCCGTCCGCGAACGCGAAACCAGCCGAGCCTCCGTGGTAGTTGGCCGGTTTGTCCGTCCACTGTGCCATGCTGCCTGGGTCGGTGACTTGCCAGCCATCATTGATGCTGTCAGGGTGCTCGTCATCGAAAACCCAAAGGTCCACCGGCGGGGGGTGGATAATGTCGGACACCTTCCTGTAGGTGTACCAGCCTGAGGTGCTCTGGGCCCCCATGGCGTCAACGTAAGCGTTCATGGATCGGCTTCGGACTCGTCGCGTCCAGCCCCGCCTTTGCTGCGCCGGACTGACGTAGTGATCCGCTGGACACGTGTACATGTCCACCGGCGCCGTCGTATAGGGACCCAGCCGGGAGTTCTTGAGGAAGAGGAGGTTGGTATTGTCCGGCTCCACACTCCAGGTCAACCACCCCCCCACCCAGCTATTGGTACCCACCGGTCCGCTTTGACCCGACCCGCTCAGGTTTGGCGGGAACCTCCCGCTGTAGTCATCGGTGTAAAGGATCAGCGCCAGCATCATTTGCTTGGAGTTGGACATGCATTGGATGGCCTGGGCCTTTTCCTTGGCCTTGCCGAGTGCCGGCAGCAACATGCTGGCGAGAATTGCGATGATGGCGATCACCACCAGAAGTTCAATGAGCGTGAATGCGCTGCCCCCGCGGGAGCGGCGCGCCTGTCGCGTGCGTAGTCTGTTTTTCATGGGACCATGGTCAAATCGTGTACAGGGTGAACGGTCACAGCCTGCGCCGTCTTGAACCTTAAGTCACGAATGCTCTCTTTCCGCTCGGTACGCAACCATTATTTGCGGCGCTCCCGCTTCGTTTGCTTCCCTTCCGAAAACGGCGGCCTGCGATCAAGGCCCTGAGCTTCGGGTCAAGACCAACGATGCCGCGGCGTGGGAAGGCTGAGCATTGCTGCAAAGCGACCAGCGCGCTTCTGGCCCGTGGCTCAAATCAACTGACCCCAAGTGCCGCTTCAGGTCATCGTGGTCGGCACCCGGTCGCCCGCAGTTCGCCGCCGCCGGCATGACTTGCCCTGAGGCGAGCCACGCGTTGTGGCAAATCGGAGGCCCTCACCGCAAGGCGCTGCTGTGCTCAATCATCCATTTCACGTCGCGGACCTGCCCTTTCGTAGGGAAGTCGTTGTACGATTGGTACGTCACGGGCACGATACTGCTGGCTTCTTTCCACCTATGCACCTCGGAATGGCCGTCGGCGAACGCAAAACCCGCCGAACCCCCGTGATAGTTGGCGGGCTTGTCTGTCCAATGCGCCGTGCTGCCCACGTCCGTAATCTCCCAGCCGTCATTGATGCTGTCAGGGTGTTCGTCATTGAACACCCAGAGATCCACCGGTGCTGGCCGAACGATGTCCGACTGTTTGTCGTACCTGCAGTAAGTGGGAAACCAAGTGGAGCCACCCGAGGGATCCCGATACAAGCCGCCTTCGACAAAGCCGTTCATGGAGCAGCTTCGCACCCGCCGGGTCCAACCCCGCGACTTCTGCAACGGGCTCACGTACTGATCCGCCGGGCAGGTGTAGATGCCCACCGGTCCCGTCGTGTAGGGTCCGAGCTTGGAGTTCTTGAGGTTGTTGACGTTTGTGACGTCCACGGAAATGTCCCAACTCATGGACCCATTGACCCACCCCAGCGAACCCATGCCGGTGTTGCCGTTGGGCGGCAACCGCCCACCGTAGTCGTCGGCGTAAAGGAGCCAAGCCAGAATCAGTTGCTTGGAGTTGGACAGGCAGCCGATGGCTTGGGCCTTTTGCTTCGCCCGGGTCAACGCCGGCAGCAGCATTCCGGCGAGGATGGCAATGATGGCGATGACCACCAAGAGTTCAATGAGAGTGAAGGCGCTGCTCCCTGTGAAGCTGCGCAATGGTTGCCTGCCTGGACGATTTTGCATATGACTTGGCCGACTTGGCCGAAAGGAACTTTCCGCGATCAATCTTCTCCCGTGCTGTCACTGCGCGAGATTGACCAAGGCTCCAGCCTTGGGGCTGAGGTGAACGCATTCGCGGCTCTCGCAACCCGTTCGGCACTCGCTTGGACCATAATCCAACGAAAACATGCCGGCAAGGGACGGTTTGCTCACTGCGGCCGACTGACCATCGGACGAGGACCAAGTGGACTTGCGTCAGCTCAGTGTGAGGTTGTGCGCCTTCGGGAATGCATCAGCCTGGCTGGCGTTCCTGCGCCACGCCCGCGTTCCGGCGCGTGGCTGCTCCGGTGCTCCGATCCACCCAACTCATGTGACGCTGCTTCAGGTGCCTGCCGCTTCGGTGCTCATCAAACAACTCAACTGCTGAAGGACAGCGCACAAGGCCGCCAGCCGCGGGGTTGCCGCGCCGGCCCGTCGCGCGCGACGCAAAGGTTCCAGAAACAGGCTGTCCAGTTCCAGCGGCAGGCGCTTCTCGAAGTCGAGCAGCGTCGAAGCCTTGTAAGCTCCCATCGTGCGGGTGAGCGCAATCATCTTGTCCGCCAGCCCCGCTTGCACCGGCAGGCCGAGGGCGTTGGCGGCGACGATGACTTCGTCCATCAGTTCGCGCAGCAGCTTGGCCCAGCGCGGGTCGGCGAGCAGCACGTCCGTGGCGAGGCAGGCGGTGCCGGATTTCGGATTTCGGATTTCGGATTCCGGATTTGTCACCGCGTCGTAGCCGGCGATGCCCGCGATGCCGAGGCCGTTGAAGGGGATGTTCCAGACCAGTTTCTCCCAATGGGCGCGAGCCAGGTCCTCGCTCATCTCGCAGGGGACGCGCGCGGCGCGAAACATCGCCGCCAACTCGCGGGTGCGCGGCAGCGGAGGGCGCTGGAATTCACCGATGACAATCTGGCCGTGATCCGTGTGCCGGATCACACCCGGCGCGACGCGGTTGAGGCAGACGAAACAGAGGACGCCGAGGATCTGCTCCGCGGGAAAGAGCCGCGCCAGCGCTTCCTCGTTGCCCAAGCCGTTCTGGAGTGTGAGCACGGCGGTTTGCGGGCCGACCAGCGGCGGGAGCAACTTCGGAAATTGATCGTTCGCCGTCGTCTTCAGCGCAATCAACACGACTTCGCACGGTCCGATTTCCTCGGGCCGCGCGGCGCATTTGGGCCGCACGCGGAAGTTGCCGTTCGGCGTTTGGATCAACACGCCGCGCTCCCGCACAAGTTCGTAGTCCGAGCGGAGGAGGAAATGAACGTCCTGGCCGGCACGGCAGAGTTGCGCGCCGTAGTAGCTGCCGACCGCGCCACAACCGGCTACCGCGATCTTCATCGTGCGTCGCCTGCCTTCCAAGGCTTCCCCAAAGAAAAAGGGCACCCTGAGAATTCAGAGTGCCCTGTGGTTTTGTGGAAATCTACTTTGGGCCGAGGATGGCGTCCTTGGCGGCCTTGGCGACGGTGAACTTCACCACGCGCTTGGCGGGGATTTGAATCTGTTCGCCGGTCATCGGATTGCGGCCGACGCGGGCGGCGCGGTTGCGCAGCTTCAGCTTGCCGAGACCCGGAAGCGTGAAGGTGTTCTTGGCGTTCTTGTAAGCGAGCGAGGCCAGTTCATCCAGGAACTGCGCGGCCTGCTTCTTCGTGACGCCGACTTTCTCGGCCAAGATGGAGGTGGTCTGTGATTTTGAGAGTGCCTTTGCCATATTCTCGTTGTGTGTGTTTGGTTTGGTTTCAGTTAAAGTTTGTCCGACATGCGAAGGGTATTAAAGCCCGAATGCCGCACGGTGCAAGCGCAAAATGCAGAAATCGCCCACAAAATCGCGGTCGCAAACGCCGCGCGCCGACGCGGGCTTGACTTGAACTCTGGTTTGCCCACTATCGCGCCGTGGCGCTGTTCACCATCCAGTGCGAGTTTCGTTACGAAATCGTCCGCAAAATCTTCGAAGGCGGCATGGGCGTCGTCTATGAGGCGGAGCAGCACGGCACGCGCAATTTCGTGAAGCGGGTGGCCATGAAGGTCATTCGGCAGAGCTACGCCAGCCAGCCGCAGTTCATCGAGAATTTCATCGGTGAAGCCAAGCTCGTCGCCGACTTGATCCACACGAACATCGTCCAAACCTACCACCTCGGCGAGGCGCATGGCGTGTTTTTCATTGCCATGGAATTGATTCGCGGCGTGAACCTCGAGCAGTTTGCGCAGCAGCACGTGGATCAAAACCGCACGCTTCCAAAAGAACTTGCGGTATTCATCGTCAGCCGCGTTGCCCGGGGTCTCTCCTACGCCCACGCCAAGACCGACAAGGACGGCCGCCCGCTTGGCATTGTTCACCGCGACGTCAGTTTCAAGAACATCATGATCGCCTTCGAGGGCGACGTGAAATTGACCGACTTCGGCATCGCGAAGGCCCGTGGCTTTCTCATGGACAACGAAGGCGAGGTCGTCGCCGGCAAGGCCGACTTCATGAGTCCGGAGCAGGCCAATTTCCAAATTACCGACCGGCGTTCCGATCTCTTCTCGGCGGGCGTGGTGCTCGCGCACCTGCTCCTGGGGCACAATGTGTTCAAAGCGCAAACGCCCAACGAATCCCGCCAGCGCATCCTCCAGATGCCCATCCCGGATTTCCGCCAGCTCGATGAGCGCATTGACGATCCCCTCAATGCCATCTTGCAACGCACGTTGACTCGCGACGTCGCCCGGCGTTACGCCACGGCGGATGATTTGCTCTACGACTTGGAGCATTACATCTACCACGCCGGGTACGGACCGACGAACGAAACGCTGGGCAAGTACATCCGCGAACTTTTTGGACAAGGCCCTCCGCCTGCGGCGGCCACCGCGAAAGGACAGACGATTCTGACCGACCGCGTGCTCGCGCGCCCGCAGCAGACGATCCAGCCATGAAACGCTCCGCGCGGCCGTCCGTCGTCCGCCTCGGCCTCATCCAATCCGCCTGCGTCGCCGACCCGGGCCGGAATCTGCGCCACACGCTGGCGCTGGCGGAGCGCGCCGCGAAACAGGGCGCACAGATCCTCTGCACGCAGGAGCTTTTCCGCTCCCAGTATTTCTGCCAGAGCGAAGACCACGAGAATTTCAAACTCGCGGAAAAAATTCCCGGCCCGAGCACCGTAGCGTTCCAGAAGTTTGCGAAGTGTCGCAAAGTCGTCGTCATCGCTTCGCTTTTCGAGAAACGCGCGGCGGGTGTTTACCACAACACGGCGGCCATCATTGACGCCGACGGCTCGCTCCTCGGGTGCTACCGGAAGATGCACATCCCGGACGACCCGCTTTACTACGAGAAATTCTATTTCACGCCCGGCGACCTCGGTTTCCAGGCATGGCAAACACGCTACGGCAAGATCGGGGTGTTGATTTGCTGGGATCAATGGTATCCCGAAGCCGCGCGCCTCACGGCGATGCAAGGTGCGGAAATCCTTTTCTATCCGACCGCCATCGGCTGGCACCCAGGCGAGAAGGCGGCGCACGGTGCGAAGCAGCACGCCGCGTGGGAACTCATCCAGCGCAGCCACGCCGTGGCGAACGGCTGCTACGTCGCGGCGGTGAACCGCATCGGACACGAAGCGCCGGCGGGCGGCGACGGCATCGAGTTTTGGGGCCAGAGTTTCGTCGCCGGCACCTCCGGCGAAATCCTGGTCAGAGGGAGCGCGGCTCGCGAAGAAGTGCTGGTCGTGCCTGTGGACCTTGCGCAAGTGGATCGGACGCGCACGCAGTGGCCGTTCCTGCGAGACCGCAGGATTGACGCCTATGGCGGCATCACGCAACGGATGATGGATTGAACGCATGCAGCGCGGAGGCGCAGAGCATGACGAGAAACGATCAACACAAGTCCTTGCGTTCCGATGCCGTTCGATTCTTTGAGTGGAGCAGGTTCAGCATTCGCGAGCTGGTGGAAAAGCTCGATGCCTCAGACAAGAAGGAGTTCCAGTCAGGAACAATTCCGCCAAGGTTAATTGACAAGGTGCGTTCTGCATGGTCGAACCACCTGAAGAATGGTTGGCCGCCTGAAGGACCTTTGGCCGTCGTAGCCAAAGTCCTCAAAAACCCGGAAGATTTGGAGACTTGGAAACATCATCCATATGGGCAGACTCACACTCTGCCGAAAAGAATTCGCACTGCAGTTTTCGCCGCCCTGAAGGAACGAGGCGAAGAAATCAATGCCGCCTTCTTTGACAATGACGGCGAGGCTCGACTTGCCAATTACTTGCAGGTGTGGCAAGGCCGACGTCGTGCGCAGGAAAGACAGACCGTCCGAGCTTTGGGCTGGACGTGTAAACGAGGAGGTGGCTCGCGTTTTGGTGCGATCGAAATTGATATGGAGCGGAGGATGTTGAGTGAGGCAGAGGCTTCCGGATCGGCGATGAACGTAACAAACCTGCTTCCCTTCTTGAGTCGCTTCTGGGAAATGCGCAAGGCGGTTTTCGTTAAAACGGATACCGGCATTGACTGCCGAATCGTCCCCGCCCCTGGCATGTCAGAACTTCGACTCAATCGTTTCCTTGTTCGGCTTGGTCGGGCACTCGCCTCGAAGAAGAAACGGCGAACGCTTCCCGACTGGCTGCATGGAGTTGACCAGACCGAGCGGTTTATTGTCGAAGGCTGGTGTGGGGGTATCATTGTGGACGGTGAAACTTGGCCGCCCCTTTGCATGTTTTCCACTCCAGCTCTTGTGCGATTCCTTCGGCTCTGCAACTTCAAGCACTGCAAGGGGGAAAGAAGAGTCGCTCGCAGCATTGAAAAAGCGATCCAACGGCTGGGGTTGGTCCGGATTCCTAAAGGGCGAATCAGGCACGTTGAGAAGCGAGGCGGGCGGTTTTACTTCGCTTGATTCTGCGACATTGGGCTGGACGGATGATCGTCGCACATTTTCACGAGTGTCAGGTGCATGATGCACCCGTGAAATGCATATTTCGTCAAAGTTGGTTGCGGGAGGACTTGGCAAGTTGAGGGAAAGAT